>Ga0065721_10049689_pt1 | contig 28728 bp, 22 predicted proteins | sample Mesricmetagenome_FD_59108 | JGI IMG/M metagenome (GOLD analysis project Ga0065721, IMG submission 59108) | Mesophilic microbial community from rice straw/compost enrichment Sample: eDNA_1 v2 (version 2) | ecosystem: Engineered > Solid waste > Grass > Composting > Bioreactor | place: USA: Davis...
GCCCCGCGGGCGCGTCCGGCCGCGGCGGCGCCGACGCGCCCGCCCCTGCCGCTAGCAGCGGCGGCAGCCCAGCAGGATACGACGCTCCGGAAGACGAATCGTTCTTCCGGTGGCTCGGCCGTCTCTTCGGGAAGAGACGGTAGGCAGACCACCCGGTCGCACTCGCTATGGCACTCCTCGCAGGCGTTTCCTTTCGAAAACTTGGCAAGCTGCACTACTTCCCCGCGGACGGCCTCGGGCTAGAGGTCGGCTCGCGTGTGGTCGCCGAAACCGAGCGCGGCCACGAGTGCGGTGAAGTCAAGATCCTGCGTGAGGTGGACGGCGCGGCGAGCGATCTGGAGAGTCCCCACCGAATCGTGCGCGTCGCGACGGCGCAGGACCTTGCCACGCTGGAGCTACGGCAGCGTCAGGCTGAAGACGGCCTCGGACTGTGCCAGGAGCGCGCGGACGCCCTGGGCCTGCCCATGAAGGTGGTGGAATCCGAAATCTCGCTGGATGCCCAGCAGGTAACTTTCTACTTCGTGGCGGACACGCGGGTGGACTTCCGGCAGTTGGTCAAAGAGGTCGCCTCGCAGATGCGCATGCGCGTCCATCTGCACCAGGTCGGCTCGCGCGACCACGCCCGCTCCCTCGGGGGGTACGGCCCGTGCGGGCGCCCCCTCTGCTGCACCACATTCCTGCGCGACTTCGCCCCGGTCTCCATGAAGATGGCCAAAGACCAGAGCCTCTTCCTGAACCCCAGCAAGTTCTCCGGCGTCTGCGGCAAGCTGATGTGCTGCCTGCGCTACGAGCACGAGGTCTACCTGGAGGCGAAGCACCGCCTGCCCGTGACGGGCACCACCGTGACCACACCTGACGGCGAGCGCGGCCAGATTATTGACGTCAATATCTTTCGCGAGCAGGTGACGGTGCTGATCCGCAACGAGGAGATGACCCGCTCCGTGGTGTTCAAGGCGTCCGAGATCAAGACCGCGCGCGCCTGCGGCGACTGCGGCTCGGCGGGTGGCGGCTGCGGCAGCGGCGCCTGCGGGAGCGAGGGCGGCTGCGGCGTGCCCGCAAAGGTAGAGCCGAAGCTGGTGCAGTTGGAGCAGCGGTTCCGCCAGAACTGGAGCTGATACCCCTTATGCAAATCACCTGGTACGGCCACGCCGCCTTCCGACTGGACGGGACGAACGCCGACGGCGCGCCGGTGCGCGTGGTCCTCGACCCCTACCGCGCGCCGGATGTCGGCACCTACGCCCCCATCGACGACGAGGCCGAGGTTGTAGCCGTTTCCCATGAGAACGAGCGCTACCACTCCCATATCGCCGCGGTGCGCGGCCCGGGCGGCGCTGCACCCGAGGTCGTGGATGGACTGGCGCTCCTGAACGAGGCGCAGCCGAAGGTCGTGGCGGGCCTGCCCTTTACGGCGGTGCGGGTGTGGGAGACGCCGGAGCGCGAGGGCGAGATCGCGATGGTCGGCGTCGAGGTCGAGGGCGTTCGCATCCTGCATATGGGCGACTGCGGCCATCCGCTTACGGCGGAAGAGGTCGCCGCGTGCGGGCGCGTGGATGTCCTGCTGGCGCTCGCGGGGGCCGGGCCGACCATCGCCCTGCCGGACCTGCGGGACTTTGTGCTCGCGCTGCGCCCACGCCTCGTGCTCCCCATGCACTACCTCAATGATAAGATCAACCTGAAGTTGCGCCCCGTGGAAGAGTTCCTGGCGCTGCTGCCCGAGACGGTCCCCGTCCGACATTTCGATACGCCCGCCATCACGGTCACCGCGGACTCCCTCCCCGCCGCGACCGAGGTCTGGGTACTCCCCCCGGCGCGCTGACCGCCGCCGCAAACCCATCGCGGCCCCCTGCCAGCGGCGCCGCGCCGGGAGTTCTAACCGTTTCGACCGAAAGGAATCGACGACGATGACGCTTTCGCAACTCGGATGGCGCGCGCCCCTGCACGCCGTCGCGCTGGCGCTCGCGCTGATGACCTTCTGCGCGGCCACGCCCCGCCCGGCGCGGGCAGACACCCTCACCGCCTATGTCGCCAAGAGTGGCGCCGTCACGATTCAGCAGGGTGAGTCAGAGAAGACCCTGGCGTCCGTCCGGCCCGGCCTGTTTGAAACCACCTGGCAGATGCGCGGCGTCTCTACCGGGCCGGACGGCCCTGTCATCCGAGCCTCGAACGCCGGCGCAACCGTTACCGTTACTCCCAAGGTCACTGCCCGCGGCAACACGCTCACCCTGGAGTACGTGATGACGCCGGACAAGGACGTTTCCGTCAACAGTGTCCATGTGTCCGTGAACACCCCCGCGACGGCGTTTGTGGGCGGGAACGCGCACGTGGGCAACGGGTCTGAGATGACCGGCGTCACAGTCCCCCCCTCCGCCAAGGAGTCCCGCCTGGCCGGCAGCGACGGTGGCGTGGCGATCCTGGAAAAGGGCGCGGCACGCATCGAGGCGAAGGTCTCGTCGGGCCAGCCGGTTCTGGTACAGGACGGACGCTACTTCGGCGGCTCCGACCTGGAACTGCGCTTCGGCAACCAGACGGAGCGGGTGTGGAAGGCGGGCGCGACCGAGAAGTTCGTGCTGACCGTGACCCTGCCGGACGCGGTCACAGTGGTGGAGGAGAAGCCTATCACTCTGACGGCCGGCGCGGACTGGATACCGCTGGAGCTGAAGCTGGATGTGCAGCCGGGCAGCGCGCTGGACTTCTCCCCCTTCTTCGCCGACGCCCCCGCGGGTAAGCACGGCCGGGTGATAGTGCGCCCAGACGGGCACTTTGGCTTCGAGAAGAAGGACGCCCCGGTGCGCTTCTACGGGGTGAACCTGTGCTTCTCCGCGAATTACGTGGAGAAGGACGAAGCGGACCGCCTGGCGGACCGGCTGGCGCGCGTGGGCTACAATACCGTCCGCATCCACCACTACGAGGGAGACCTGATCGACAGAGAAGCCCCGAACTCCTACACACTGCGTAAGGACAACCTGGACCGGCTGGACTACCTGCTGGCCGCCTTCAAGAAGCGGGGTATCTACGTCAAGACCGACCTGTACGTGTCGCGCCCGGTCACGCCCGCGGAGATGGGTCTGGACCAGGGCGGTATGGACGAGTTCAAGGCGGCTGTGCTGGTCAGCAAGCCCGCGATGGACAACTGGAAGGCGTTCACGCGCGCCCTCCTGGAGCATGTCAACCCCTACACCGGCCTCGCCTACAAGGACGACCCGGCGCTTGCGTTCCTGTGCGTAATCAACGAGCCGAATCTCACCAACCACTTCGGGCGCTTCCAGGGCAAGCTGCGCGCCCTGTTCGACGCCGAGTGGAAGGCGTGGCTGAAGGCGCGGTATCGGACGGATAACGCCGTGAAGTCCGCCTGGGGCGTCCCCGACGCCTCGCTGATGGCGGAGTTGCCGCGCAGCATTGAGAAGAACAAGCGCGGGCGCGACGTGGCGGCGTTCCTGACGCACCTGCACCGACGCGGCTATGCCGAGATGAAGGCGTTCCTTCGCGACGAGGTGAAGTGCGCGGCGCTGCTGACGGACCTGAACGGCTGGTCGGAGGACCCGGCGTTCATGGCCGCGCGCACCGATCTGGACTGGGTGGACAACCACTTCTACTGGGACCACCCGAACTTCCTGGAGCGCTCGTGGAGCCTGCCGAGCGAGGGTGGGTCCGGCGGGCGCGGTGCGGTGGAGACGGCGGGCGCGGGTCCGAACTTCATCGCCATGACGCGCCTGTTCGGCAAGCCGTTCTCGGTCAGCGAATATAACTACTCCGTGCCGAACCGGTACCGTGCGGAGGGCGGCCTGATCATGGGCGCGGCCAGCGCGCTTCAGGACTGGGACGCCGTGTGGCGCTTCGCCTACTCGCACAGCCGGGAGAATATGTTCAAGCCGGCTCCGCTGGGCTACTTCGACATGGCGACCGACCCGGCGGGGCAGGCCGGGGAGCGGGCCGCGCTGATGCTCTTCCTGCGGGGCGACCTGAAGCCCGCGCCCAGCGCCGTCGCCCTGGTGCGGCGCGCGGAGGACCTGACAGTCAAGCCTGTGGAAAACCCGGCGGGCGGTTTCAACGACCTGACCCTGGTGACCCGGGTCGGGACCCGGGTCACCTCCGCGGGAGCCACGCCGGTCGCAGGCTCGCAGAAGGAGATTCGCCTGACCGACGGGGATGGCGCGGCCGCGCTCGCCGCACTCCAGAAGGCCGGCTCCGTCCCAACGACGAACCGGACCGATGTCCACACCACGGTCCGACAGAGCGAGACGAACGAGCTGTTCGTAGACGGCGAGGCGGGCATCCTGCGCATCGAGACGGCGCGCACGGTCGGCGGCGTTGCGCCCTCCGGCGGCACCGTGCTGGCCGGCCCGCTGACGGCGAAGATCGCGAACACCCGCGCGGCGGTCTGGGCCTCCTCGCTGGACGACAAGCCAGTGGCGCAGTCTGCGCGTCTGCTGCTGGTCCACCTGACGGACGTTCAGAACTCCGACATGCGCTACGGCGCGCCGGACCGGCGCGTTCTGGAGGCGTGGGGCAACCTGCCGCATCTGGCACGCCGGGGCGCCGCCACGGTCACCCTGGCAGTCGCCAACCCGGGCGCGAAGAAGGCGTGGCGCCTGGACACGTCCGGCGCGCGGGTGGCCGAACTGCCCGTAAAGGTAGAGGGTGGGCGCCTGGTGCTCGACCTGGCGACCGCCGCCCCGGACGGCAAAGCGGTCCTTTACTACGAGGTGGCGGAAAAGTAGGAACGCCCTCCCCCGCTGCCCTTATGACGGCGGCGGGGGAGGACTCCCCGCCGTCTGCGCCGAACTAAGGCGGGATGGCAGAATCCACCACGCCGCGCAAAGGTCTTCCCCTTCATACACGGATCTTCATCGGTCTGCTTCTCGGGGCGGTCGGCGGCGGCATCGCACAGGCGGCCCTTGGAGCCGACAGTCCCGCTCTCCAGTCGTTCGTCCGGAACGTCGCCCAGCCCGTAGGGCAGGTGTTCCTGCGCCTGATCTTCATGATCGTGGTGCCCCTGCTCTTCTCGGCGCTTGCCCTCGGCGTCGCCGAGATCGGCGACGCCAAGAAGGTCGGCCGGGTGGGCGTGCGGGCGCTGCTTATGACGCTGCTGCTGAGCGGCCTGGCGGTCGCGCTCGGACTGCTGGTAGTCAACGTCGTCCAGCCGGGCACCGGAATCGACCCGGAGCGGCGTGATACCCTGCTCGCCGTCTACGGAGACGCCGCCACTGCGGCCAAGCGCGTGGAGGACGCAGAGCGGGCGAAGCCGCTGGCGGACGCCCTGCTGGAGATTATTCCCCGCAACCCTCTGGAGGAGGCGGTACGGGCGCTGGAGGGCGGGCTGCTGCCCTTCATGTTCTTCACGCTCTTCTTCGGCATCGCCCTTTCCAACATCGAGGCCGAGAGAGCGGCGCCGCTTAAGACGCTCCTCGAATCCCTTTTCGCCGTCAGTCTGCGCATTATTGACTTCGCGATGCAACTCGCGCCGCTGGGGGTCTTTGCGCTTATCTTCTCCACGGCGGCGCTGCTGGGGACGGATGCCTTCGTGGCGCTCGGGAAGTACGTGCTCTGCGTCCTTGGGGCGCTCGCCTTCCACCAGTTCATCATCTATAGCGCCGCTATTGCCGTGATCGCGCGGCGCAACCCGCTTGAGTTCTTCCGGGCGACGCGGACCATGATGCTCACCGCGTTCGCCACCTCCTCCAGCAACGCGACCCTGCCCACCGCCCTGCGGACCGCGTCGGACGACCTGAAGCTGCCGCGCGACATCAGCACGTTCATCCTGACGGTCGGCGCCACCGCCAATCAGAACGGCACGGCGCTGTTCGAGGGAATCACCGTCCTCTTCCTGGCCCAGTTCTTCGGCGTGCCGCTGGACCTGAACCAGCAGCTTCTCGTCATGGGCCTTTCCATCGTCGCGGGGGTGGGGACGGCGGGCGTCCCCGGCGGCTCCTGGCCCATGATCGCCATCATCCTGATCCGCATTGGCGTCCCCGCTGAGGCGATCGGCCTGGTCCTGGGCATCGACCGTATTCTGGACATGAGCCGCACGGTGCTGAACGTGACCGGGGACGTGACCATCGCGACCTGCGTTGCCGCCTGGGAGCAGCGCTCCGCGCCCGAAACCGGTGCCGACGCCGCGCTTCTGGAGGAGACTCCGGCTCCCCCGTCGGATACCCCCGCCCCGCCCGACACCCGGGAGAGCTAAGGGACGAGGCCGTAGGCGCGGCGCGCGCACCGCGCCTACGGCCGTCGCTGTTTGCCCGACGGGCGCACCATCCGCATGAACGTTGCCTGGGCGTCGATGCGCCGCTTCCGTCCGCTGCCCTCGGGTTTGATGCGCTCGTAGCGGCCATCCGCGAGCAGGCGGCGCGCCTGCACGTTGTCGTTCAGGTAGGTAGCCAGAACGTCCCGCACAATATAGTCGCGCAGCGTCACATCCTCCACCGGGAAAAGCACTTCCACCCGCCGGTCCAGGTTGCGCTGCATCAGGTCCGCCGACCCCAGGTAGAGCTGTGGGTCGCCGCCGTTCTCGAAGTAATAGCACCGCGAGTGCTCCAGGAACCGCCCCACCAGCGACACCACGGTGATGTTCTCCGACACCCCGGGGACGCCCGGCCGCAGACAGCAGATGCCGCGGACGATCAGGTCCACCCGCACCCCCGCCTGTGAGGCAGCGTACAGCAGATCGATCATCTGCGTGTCTACCAGGGCGTTCATCTGGAAGATGAGGCGCGCGGGCCGCCCCTCTCGCGCGTGCTCGGTCTCGCGCTGAATCATCGCGGCGATCTGCTGGCGCAGGTTGATCGGGGCGACCAGTATCTTCCGGAACTTCGTCTGCCGCGAGTAGCCGGTCAGGTAGTTGAAAAGGTCCGAGGCGTCCGCCCCCAGGTCCGGGTCCGCCGTCATCAGACCGAAGTCCGTGTAGATGCGCGCCGTCAGCGAGTTGTAGTTGCCCGTCCCCAGGTGAACGTAGCGGCGCACGCCCCCCGCCTCTCGCCGCACCACCAGCAGTATCTTGCAGTGGGTCTTCAGGCCGATCAGCCCGTAGACCACATGGACACCCGCGCGCTCCAGCGCCCGCGCCCACTCGATGTTGTTCTCCTCGTCGAAGCGGGCCTTTAGCTCTACCAGCACCGCCACCTGCGTGTCGGCATCGCGGGCCTCAATCAGGGCGGGTATTAGCGGCGAGTTCGGTCCCAGGCGGTACAGCGTCTGCTTGATCGCGCGTACATGCGGGTCGCGCGCCGCCGCCTCGATCATCTGGATGACGGGGGTGAACGAGTCGAAAGGGTGGTGAAGCAGAACGTCCTGGCGGCTCAGGACCGAAAAGACGTCCTGGCCCGACTTGGCGACCGCAGGGGTCTTCGCGACGTAGGGCGGAAACTTCAGGTCCGGGCGGTCCAGCTTCGAGAGCTCCATCAGTGAGGAGGCCCCCATCTCCCCGTCCACCACCAGCACGTTCCGGCGGTCCATCTCCAGGTTCTCGACCAGCAGGGCGCGCATGGTCTCGGGCATGGCCGGCGGCACCTCCAGCCGGGTCACAAACCCGAAGTGGCGCTCTCCGATCCCCTGCTCCACCGCGCGCAGCAGGTCCTCGGCCTCGTCCTCCTGAATCTCGATGTCGGCATTGCGGGTGACGCGGAACGGATACACCTGCACGGGGTCCAAACCGGGGAACAGCGCGCCGATGTGGTGGGCGATCACCTCTTCAAGCCACACGAAGCGCCGGGGCGGGTGCCCGCCCGCGCCGCCGCTCGCGGCGATCTCCTCCACGCCGGGCGCGGACAGGGGAACCAGGCGCGGCAGCGTGGCGGGCACCTTGCAACGGGCAAATCGCTCCCCCACGGCCGGGTCACGCACCACCACCGCAAGGCTCAGGGAGAGGTTGGAGATGTGGGGGAAGGGGTGCCCGGAGTCCACCGCAAGCGGCGTCAGGATCGGGAAGATCTCATCGTCGAAGTACCGGTGGAGGTAGTCCCTCTCCTCGGGCGTCAGGTCCTCATACCGGCAGATGGTGATTCCGTTCCCGCTCAGCTCTCCGCGCAGACGCTCCCAGCAGGTGCGCGCTTCGGCGTTTAGCGCCTGGACGCGCTCCTGAATCAGCGCCAGCGCCTCCGTGGGCGTCAGTCCGTCCACAGCCATTTCGGCCACTCCGGCGGCGCGCTGCGCCTGGAGCCCGGACACGCGGATCATGTAAAACTCGTCCAGGTTCGCGCTGAAGATCGCCAGGAACTTGACCCGCTCCAGGAGCGGGTGCCGCTCGTCCCACGCTTCTTCAAGGACCCGCTGATTGAACGCCAGCCAGGAGAGTTCGCGGTTGATGTAGAGTGACCGGTCTCGTGTCCCCACCGCGCCACCGCCGCCGCCGCTTGCTGCTGTAGTCCCGTTGGCTCCCGAGCTGCCGCCGCCGCCGTTCACCGTCGCGGTCGCCACTGCCGCCCGTGCTTCGCTGTCGCCACCGCCGACCATACCGCCGACCATACCGCCGCCACCGCCTACACCGCCGTTGCTGCTGGTACCCATGATACTGTTATAACACCGTGGTGGCGTATTTTTGTGTGGTCGATCGTCAGGCGACCCGGTTTTTGCCGCTGCGCTTGGCGCGATACAGCCCCATGTCGGCCCGGTGCAGCAGGTCATAGGCGCCGTTGCCGCCGCTGCTGGTGCGGCCCGCCCCCACCCCAATGCTCACCGTAACGCGCAGGCCCGGCTGGAGCGTCTCCCAGTCGTGCTCCTCAATCGCCGCCCGAAGCCGCTCGCACAGGCCCCGCGCCTCCGCCCCGCTCGTGCCGGGGAAGACCACGACGAACTCCTCACCGCCGTAGCGACAGGGCACGTCCGACGGCCGGCACTCCGCGCGCAGGATGCTCGCGATGCGCTCCAGCACCCGGTCTCCCACCTGATGCGAGTAGGTGTCATTGATGCGCTTGAAGTCGTCTACGTCCAGCAGCGCCAGGGAAAGGCGCCGCGGCGTGCCGGGCTGCCGGGGCAGGGTCGCGATTTCGTTTTCCAGGAACTCGTTCAGGTAACGCCGGTTGTACAGGCCGGTCAGCGTGTCCTGAAGCGCCTGCCGGGCCAGCATCTCCGTCTGCGCCTCCAGACGACGCACCAACTCCGCATTGCGCTCATTGGCCTTCGCCAACTCGATGGTGCGCAGGCGGTGTATCTCCGCCTCGTCGCGTGCGCGGGCCGTTTCGTTTCGTATGGACTCCGCCAGCAGCAGGCGGTTGGCCGCCTGCTTCTCCAGCGCCACGAACGCCGTGTGGTACTCCTGGTGGTAGTGGAGCGCCGCCGCGAAGTCGTCCGCCTCGGCGCAGAGGCGCGACAGCAGCAGGCAGACATCAGCCGTCTCCTGCCGGTGCCCGAACTCCTGCGCCAGCGCCAGCGCCTCTTCCAGTAGGTGCCATCCTCCCGGCAGATCGCCGCGTCGGTGGCGCACCTGCCCCAGCAGGTAGAGCGTCCGCACCCGGTCGGCGCTGGTGCCCTCTCCGCTCTCGCAGAGCTGGACCACGGGCGCGAGGGCCGCTTCGGCGGCGTCGATCTCCCCGGCCTCCAGGAGAACGGCGGCCTGGGCGTTACGCGCGGCGATCTCGCGCTGCGTATTGCCGAGCGCTTGCGCCGCGGCGATCGCCTCCTCAGCCGTGCGGAGCGCATCGTCGATCCGACACGCCTTCAGGTACGCGTGGGCGAGGTTAATCAGCGTGTTGCCGCGCTCATAGGCGTGGCCCACCTCCTCGCAGAGACGAACCACCGCCTCGAACTCCCGGATGCTGGCGGCCAGTTCGCCACACTCCAGGCGGACCACCGCCAGGTTCGATCGGATGGTGACCTCTTCGTGCCGCCGGGGGCAATTTCGCGCCACCTCCAGCGCTTCCAGGAGGAGTTCGGTAGCCTGGGGATAGTCGCCGAGGAGGCCGAAGAGGGCGGCCAGTGACCCGAGGCCGCCTGCCAGGCCCGCAGGGTCGCCGATCTGGCGGCGCAGGGCGACGGTCCGATAGGAGAGTTCGATCGCCGCGCCGAAGTTGCCGCGAAACCGCGCGACCTGGGCGAGGCCGTGCAGGCACTGCGCCTGCAGGAGCAGGTTGTCCGCGGTCCGCGCGAGCGCAAGCGCGGCTTCAAAGTCGCGCCCCGCGGCGTCGATGTCTCCTCGCACCCCGTTCGCCATGCCGCGCGCACGCAGGGCGCGCGCCTGCTCCACGGGATAGTCCCTACGGCACACCGCGGCGATCGCCGTGTCTGCGATCTCGACCGCCACCTGTGGATCGGCAGCGTGCTGCCGGATCACGTCTCGCACCCAGGCATTGATCTCCTCACGAGATACGTCGTCGTGTCTGCCTGCCTCGTCTGCCGCCGCTGCGGCCTCCTCTACCACCGCACCTGCCGTAACTGCCGTAACTGCCGTAGCCGAAGGTTCAACCACACTGCTCTCAGCGCTCAACTCCGCGCCCCCATTCCCTGGACCCGAACACCGGCCCGTGCGCCGCGGGTCGTCGTCGCCATCGCCGACGTCGCTGCTTGTGCCTCGTATCGCGTCATCGCAGATATCGTGCCCGGGCTCATTATCGGTTGTCGGCGCGCACCTGCAGTGCTAAAATGAACCATGCCGCTTGCCGGAGCCGCCTCGCCCCTGCCCCCGGTTCAGGTCGGGACCTTCGAGGGGCCCCTCGACCTCCTCCTGCACCTGGTGCGCGCGGGCCGTATGGACATCTTTGACCTGCCCATCGCTACCCTGTGCGACCAGTACCTCGCCTATCTGAATGCCCTGGAGGCGATGGATCTGAGCATCGCCGGCGAGTTCTTTGTGATGGCGGCGACCCTTCTGGAGATTAAGTCACGCCTGCTGCTGCCCGCCCCCCCGCGCGACGAGACGGCGGAGGCGGACGGCTCCGGGGGCGGCGGCGCGGAGCCGGAAGACCCGCGCGCCGAACTGGTGCGGCGTCTGCTGGAGTACGGCGCCTACCAGAGCATCGCGGAGGGGCTGCTGCGCGAGCGCGAGGGCGAGCGCCGTCAGGTGTTCTTCCGCCCGCGTGCCGAGTACGGCGGTCAGTTCCGGGTGCCGCCGAAGTTTGGTGAGCTGCCCGCCGAGGTGCTGCTGCGCACTCTGGAGCGCATGCTGGCCAGCGTCGGCGCGGGCGAGCGCGCCGTCACTAGTGTCCGCCGCCAGAAGATCACCCTGCGCATGAAGATGCGCGAAGTTCTCGCCACCGCGGAGCGGGCCGGGCCGGAGGGGGTGCCGCTGTCACGCTTCCTGCCGGAGCCGCCGTTCGAGCTGCTGGAGGTGGTTCTGCTCTTCCTGTCGCTGCTGGAACTGCTGAAGGTCGGCAGCATCGTGGTAGCGCAGGAGGGGTTCTGCGGCGATATCCACGTCTTCTTCGTGCCGGAGAGTGAGCGCGCCGCTCTGGTGGGCGAGGAGGTGGAGGAGGGGAGTAGGCAGGATGTCGATGTCACCTGACGACCTGTCCCGCCTCCTGGAGGCGCTGCTATTCGCGGCCGGCGAGCCGCTTTCCATGAAGGATCTGGTCCGAACGACCGAAACCGATACGGAGGCCGTCCACCAGGCGCTGCGCGTCCTGCGCGACCGATACGCGGCGGGCTCCGCCCTGCAGATCGTGGAGATCGCCGGGGGCTTCCAGATGGCGACGCGCGCGGAGTACGCCCCCGCCGTCGGAAAGCTCCTGGCCCCGCACGCAAACCGGTTATCCCGACCGGCCCTGGAGACCGTTACCATCATCGCTTACCGCCAGCCCTGCACGCAGACCGAGGTCGAGGCCATTCGCGGCGTCGCCTCGGATGCTGTTATTAAGACTCTTCTGGAGCGCGAGCTTATCCGCGAAGCGGGACGCAAGCCGACGCCCGGACGCCCTATCCTCTACGAGACCACGGACGCCTTCCTGCACTACTTCGGCCTGGCTGATCTGAGTGATCTGCCGGCCCTGGAGGACGACGAGGAGACGATGGCTGAAGTGACCGCGGAGGCGCAGGAGGCGCTTGCCGCGGCGGGCGTGGCGGCAAGAGAGGAGAGCCGATGACCTGCCCGAACATCGCCCGTGCCCGCCGCGGCCGCGGTCCGGCCGCGTTCGCTGCTACCGCCGCCGCGATGGCGGCGGCGCTGCTGCTCGCCCTGGCGCCCCCCGCGGCCCGCGCCGCCGACCCGAAGAAGGGGGCAGCGCGTGTCGACCCGACGCAGCTACCGGCAGCGCAGGCGCAGGCACTGGTTGACCGGGGTAAGGTATCCGCCTTCTTCGACCCGAAGGACCTGAGTAAGGCGCCCTTCCTGTCCGCGAAGGCCGCGGTGCTGATGGATGCGGAGACGGGCGAGATCCTCTGGGAGAAGAACGGGACCCTGCGCTGCTATCCCGCCTCCACGACCAAGATTCTGACCGGCCTGCTGCTGGCCGAGCGCACGGAGCCGGACGACATCATCACCTGTATGGACCCAACGGTCCGCCAGATCGAGGAGTCGTCCCTGCACATTCAGCCGTGGGAGAAGTTCACCTCGAAGGACCTGCTGTATGGCCTGATGCTCCGGTCGGCAAACGACGGCGCGGTGGTAATCGCGCAGCATCTGGGCGGGTCCGTGGCCGGGTTCGCGGAGATGATGAACGCCCGGGCGCGCGAGGCGGGCGCGACGGACACGCACTTCACCAACCCCAACGGCCTCCACGACCCGGACCACTGGACCACCGCGCGTGACCTGGCGCTCATCACGCGGGAGGCGCTGCGGAACGAGCGCTTCCGGGATGCCGTGGCGCAGCCCCGGCGCGTGATCTCCCGCTCGAAGAACACCCAGGATTCGGTGGTCGCCAGCAAGGCCCGGAAGTTCTACCGCGACTTCCCCGGCGCGGACGGCGTGAAGACCGGCTACACGCGCAAGGCGGGCCGCTGCTTTGTGGGCTCCGCCACGCGCGACGGGCGGCAGCTGATCGGGGTCGTGCTGAATGCGTTCGACAACGCGTCCGGCGAGACCATGCCGCTGCTGTCGTGGGGATTCCGGCGTTTCCCCACGGTGCCGGTGGCGAAGAAGTCGGAGCCCGCCGGTTCTGTCCCCGTCCTCGGCGGAACCGCCCCCACAGTGACCGTGCTCCCCGCGCGGGATGTGCGCGCGGTCACCGACGCCATCCGCCCGGAGCAGGCCGTGACCACCGAGGTTCTGGCGACCCCGGGGCTGGCTGCGCCGGTGACGCAGGGGCAGGAAGTCGGCGCCCTTTTGGTGAAGGTGGACGGCAAGGAGCAGAGTCGCGTCCCCCTGCTTGCAGCCGAGAATGTGGACGCTGCCCCCCTGCCGGTAATAGTTGCGCGAAAGGCGCTCTCTCCTGGCGTGTGGGGGGCGGGCGGTCTGGCCCTGATTCTGGTAGCATTTGGGTATGGAACAGCGGCTACAAAAGGCGCTCGCCGCCGCCGGAATCGCCTCACGGCGTCACGCCGAAGAGATGATCGCGGCGGGACGGGTCCGCGTCGACGGTAACGTCGTCACCCAGCCAGGCACGTCCGTCGATCCTGACCGGCAGACGATCAGCGTGGACGGGAAGCCGGTCGTCTTCGCCTCCGCGCGGCACTACATCGCGCTGAACAAGCCGCGGGGCTACGTCTCCACGGTGCGGGACCCGCACGCGGAGCGCAAGGTGGTGGATCTGGTGGACCTTCCCGGCGTCCGCCTGGTGCCCGCAGGTCGCCTGGATGCCGACAGCGAGGGGCTCATCCTCCTGTCGGACGACGGAGACTTCGTGTACCGGGTAACGCACCCGAGCCAGAGCCTGGGCAAGACGTACGAGGTGACGGTACAGGGTACGCCGGATGAGGCGACGCTGCGGCGACTCGCGAAGGGGATGACCCTGGACGACGGCCACGTGACGGCGCCGGCAGGGGCGCGGAAGCTCGGGCGCGGTCCGGAGCGTGGCACCTGCGTGATCGAGATGCGGCTGCACGAGGGGCGCAACCGGCAGATTCGCCGGATGCTGGAAACGGTCCACCACCCGGTGGTGCGCCTGGTGCGGCGGGAGGTGGGACCGGTCTCGCTTAGCGGACTCCGACCGGGCGAGTGGCGGCACCTGACGGCGACCGAGGTGGATCAGATTATGGGGCGCGCACCGATGCCGTCCCCGGAGCCCACGCGGGACGCCCGGCGGCCCGACCGGCGACGGCCGGCGCAGCAGCACCAGCAGGCGCAGCGACCACCCCAGCGGCCACAGCAGCGGCCCGGGCAGAGACCGACACCGAGGTCCGCTCCGCCGGGGGCATCGCGCCCGCCGAGGCCGCCGTACCGGGAGCAGCAACAGCAGCAACAGACACACACACGACAGGTACCACCGCAGCAGGGTTCGGGAGAGAATACTCGTTCCGCGCGGCAAAGGGGCAAAGACAGCAAAGATGAAACTGATTATCGCAGTCGTACACGACCGAGACCGGGGCAAGATCACGGAAAGCCTGCTCCGCAACGGTTTCAAGTTCACCAAGATCGGCTCGACCGGCGGGTTCCTCCGCGAGGGCAACGTGACGCTCCTGATCGGCGCGGAGGAGAAGGACGTGGACCGGTGCCTCGGAATCATCGGCGAGGCGAGCAAGACGCGTAAGCAGTTCGTCAACGTGCTGCCGCCGGATGCCGGGCCGGTGGGAACCTTCATTCCCTCTCCCGTCGAAGTTCTTGTCGGCGGCGCCGTCACCTTTGTCGTTGATGTCGAGCGCTTCGAGAGGTTCTAAAGCGGTGCGGGGCGGCCTTCTTGTTCGCTTCCTCGCAGCACTCCTCCTCGCCTGGGGCACTCTGGCCGCGCCGTTCGCGCCTGGGGCGCGGGCGGACGAGCCAGTGCCCCAGGCGCTCCGGGTCTATCACATCGGCAACAGCGTCACCGACACCCTCCGCTACCCGGCGCTCCGGGAGGCTGCCAAGGCAAAGGGGAAGAGCTACGTCTTCGGGCGGCATATGATCCCCGGCGCCCCCCTCGCGTGGATTCATGCACACCCGGACAGCGGCTTCAAGGAAGAGCCGTATGGCTACTATCCGAAGGCGCTCAGCGGGTACGAATGGGACGTGCTCACTCTGCAGCCGTTTGACCGGCATCTCAGCGGAGACGATGGCGATCGGGCGATGGCGAAGAAGTTCATCGACCTCGCCCTGGGTAAGAGCCAAAACCTGAGGGTGTACGTCTACTCTCGCTGGCCGCGGCGCGCTAAAGACGGTTCGCTGGACTTTGCGAAGCGCTGGGGCGCCGCGTACACCGGCAAGTGGGATGGCACGAACGAAACGCGCGACTACTTCGAGCGGGTCGTGGCGGCGTTGCGGCAGGACTACCCGAAGACCTCGATCCACCTGGTGCCGGTCGGGGACGTACTCCTGGAGCTCGATCGGCGGATGCAGGCGGGCAAGGTCCCCGGCTACGACAGCATCACGAAACTCTACACAGACGGCATCCACTTCAACGACGCCGGCGCGTACGTCGTGGGCTGCACCTTCTACGCCACGCTCTTCCGCGACGATCCGAAGGGTTTTCCGGGCGCGCCGTACCAGGTCACGGACCCGGCCTTCGCCGCCGCCGTACAGGATGCTGTCTGGCAGGTCGTTCGCACCCACCCGCTCGCGGGCATCGCCCGCCCGTAGACGAGCCCTACCCTATGCCCGACCGAAAGCCGGACTTCTCCCTCCTCAAGCAGGTGTCGCGCGCCAACCTGGAGCGCGACGTCAAGCACCTGTCCACAGCCTACCCCACGCGGCACACCCTGGGGCGGTATCTGGACGCGTGCGCGGACTGGCTGGCGGACCGGATGCGCTCCCTGGGCTACCGAGATGTTTCGTTCCACACCTACGAAAAGGCCGGTAAGCGGCTGCGTAACGTGGTGACGAATAAAGAGGGTCGGGGAAAGCGCACGATCCTGGTCTCAGCGCACTACGACAGCCGCATGCAGAACCTGCGCGACGCGGAATCCCGCGCGCCGGGCGCGAACGACAACGCCACAGGCGTGGCCGCCGCTCTGGAGGTCGCCCGCCTGTTGCGCCCCGTGCCGCTGTCGGACTCCCTCCGCTTCGTGTTCTTCTCCGGCGAGGAGCAGGGCCTCTGGGGCTCGTACGCCTACGCGCCGCAGGTGAAGCGCGAGGGGCTGGACCTCCGGTTCGTCTTCAACCTGGACCAGATCGGCTACCCGCCGCAAGACCGCGCCCTGTATGTGGACCGCGACGAGGGCGGGCATCCGTCCAACAACGCGGCCTCGGACGCCCTGGTGAAGCGCGTCCAGGAGCTGGCCCGCACGGTGATCAAGGTGCCGACGCGCGTGGACCCGGCGTATGGCAGCGACTACGTGCCCTTCGAGGAGCTAGGCTACACCATCGTCGGGCTCTACGAGGCAGGTAAGGACTACCCCGCCTATCACCGCTCCACGGACACCGCGGATAAGGTCGATTTCGCGTACGTGGCGGACATGACCCGCCTGTGCCTGGCGACGCTGCTCGCGGAGGGGATATAGGCGCCGCCATGCCACTCCGCGATGTGATTGGCCAGGACGCCGCCGTGGCCGCGCTGAAGACCGCCTTTGCGCGCGACGCCGTCCCGCACTCGCTGCTGTTCGTCGGGCCAGAGAGCACAGGCAAGACCACCGCGGCAATCGCCTTCGCCCAGGCGCTCTGCTGCCTTTCCCCGACCGCGGACGGGGACGCCTGCGGGGCGTGCGCGAACTGCCGGCGCATCGCCGCGGACGAGCACCCGGACGTCAAGCGCATCGCGCCGGACGGCGAGTTCACGCGCATCTGGCAGTTGTGGTCGCGGCCCGGTCATCCGCCCGGAGTCCTGGAAACACTCTCCTATCAGCCGGTCGCCGCCCCCCGGCGGGTGTACCTCTTCGAGAAGGCGGAGACGTTCAACGACGAGTCGGCGAACTCGCTGCTCAAGGCGCTGGAGGAGCCACCGCCGTACGTCCACTTCGTGCTGTGCGCGCCCACCCCCACGGCGGTCCTGCCTACCATCCTCTCGCGCTGTCAGCTCGTCCGCTTCCGCCAGGTTGCGACGGAGACGATCGCCCGCGCCCTGGAGGCGCGCAAGAACCTCCCCGCAGAGGAGGCCCGGGTGCTGGCCGCCTACGCCGAAGGCGCCCCGGGCCGCGCCCTGCGCTTGGCGGAAACGCCCGAGCTCAAGGCGCAGCGTGAGGCGCTGCTGGCGCTGGCGGAGCGCATCGCCCACAGCCCCGGCATCGCCGCGTTCCGGTTGGCGGAAGACCTGCGCGCGGCGGCGAAGCCCGGCAAGTCCTCCAAGAAGGGGGACGATGACGAGGGCAGCGGCAGCGGGGACCGCACGGCGCGCGGCGACCTCGGCCGGGCGCTGGACGTGCTCTGTGCCTGGTACGAAGACCTGCTGTCGCTCGTCCTGCGCGGGCCGGACGCCCCGCTGGTCCACGCCGACCGGCGCCCCGTGCTGCAGGCGGCCGCCGCCCGCTACCGGCCGGAGCAGATCGCGGAGAACATCGAGACGCTGTTCACGTTCCGGCGCCACATCGCACGCAACGCCAACGCTCAACTCGCCACCGAGGTCCTGCTCCTGAAGCTGGTCCCACGAAAGGGAGGCTAACCGATGTCCTCCCTGCCCCGCTTCTTCGTACCGCCCGCCCTGTTGACCGCGGACGAGGTGACGCTGCCGACTGAGGCTGCGCACCACGCGCGCACGGTCCTGCGGCTGCGTGTGGGCGAGGAGGCTCTGGTGCACGACGGCGCGGGCGGTGGGGCACGGGTCGCGCTGACCGAGGTGGGACCGAAGGCGGTGCAGGCGCGGGTGGTGGAGCGGTTCGCCGTACACACGGAGCCGCGCCTGCGGATTACGGTGGCGCAGGCGCTCCCGAAGACCGCGGACAAGGTGGATCAGGTTCTCCAGCACGGCACCGAAGTCGGCGCGGCGGGCTTCCTCTTCTTCCCCGCACAGCGCTCCGTGGCGCGCCTGGAAGGGCGGGACAAGGTGGAGCGGCGCGTGGAGCGCTGGCGGGCCATCGTCCAGGGGGCGGCGGAGCAGTCCGGGCGCGGCGTTCTACCAACCGTGGAGTGGCTCACCGGCGGGGAGGCGCTGGCAGAGCGGCTCTCTGGCTGCGGTGCGTCCCTGACGCTGCACGAATCCGCGGGTACGCCGTTGCGCGTTGCCCTCTCCACCCCGCCCGCCGCGGCGGCAGCGGACCTCTGCCTGGTCGTGGGGCCGGAAGGCGGCCTGACGGAGGCCGAGGTGGTACGCTTCGCCGCGGCCGGGGCCGCCGCGGTGTCGCTCGGGCCGCGCGTCCTGCGGACGGAGACCGCGGCGCTGGTCGCTCTAGCCCAGATCCTCTACGCACGGGAGGCCGACGCCGATGTCGATGCCCACGACGCCCCCGGCTCCGCTGCCGTTTGACCTCGCCCTCGCCTCGCCGCTCGCGGTGGCGACCTACCCGGCGGGTGCGACCTTCGGGCCGCGCCACCTGAAGAACTGGGAGTTTGTGTGGCTGATCGAGGGCGACGCCCAGTACCGACGCGGCGACGTGACCTCGGAGGCGCCCGAGGGCGCGGTGGTGCTCTGCCGTCCGGGAGCGACCGACTTCTTCCGCTGGGACCCGCGCCGCCGCACGCGCCACGCCTACTTCCACTTCGACGTCGTGGGGGAGTTCCCCCCCGGATGGCCCGCGCCGGAACGATGGCCGGCGGTGCGCCTTCCCGCAGGCGAGGGCGATGTCCTCACTCCCCTGTTTCGGCATCTGGTCGCCAACCCCGCCGCGACGGCGGCAGACCCCACGCTCACCCGCCTCCTCGCTCTGTCGCTGCTCGCCGCCTTCGCGACCGGCCACACCACGAGCGGCACGGTGGAGCGGGAGCGGCTACCCGAGCCGGTGGAGCGCGCTATGGCGCGGATCGCCGCCCGGCTGGACGAGGCCCCGGCATCTCCCCTGCCCCTCGCCGAACTGGCCGAGGCCGCGTGCGTCACGCCGGAGTACCTGTGCCGCCTGTTTCGGTCGGCCACGGGGCATACGCCGGCAGAGACGGTGCGGCTGGCGCGGCTGGACCGCGCGGCGCAACTCCTCGCCCGCACGAACTACAGCGTCGCCGAGGTCGCCGCCCTGTGCGGATTTGAGAGCCCCTTCCACTTCTCGCGGCTCTTCCGCAAGGTCATGGGCTGCTCACCGCGCGCCTACCGGGAGGCTGTCGCGTCGGGTGAGCGCTACCCGGCCTCCCGGACCCTCCGCTCCCTATCCCTGCGCTGAGTCCTCCCTGCCGCTACTCTGCGTCGTCCTCCGGCGCGTCCTCGTCCGCCCCGCCGTCGCGCCCCTCCGTCACGTCCCGCGCCTCAGGCTCCTTTGCCTCCGCCGAAAGGTCGAACTCAACCTCCTGCCCCTCCGCCAGCGGCTTCCGTGCGCCCGCGCGTATCGCGGAATAGTGGACAAAAACGTCGCGCTGCCCTGCTACCTCAATGAAGCCGTAGCCCTGCGCCTCGTTGAACCACTTGACCGTGCCCTTCAGCATTCCCGCCTCCTGCGCTGTTGCTGTTGGTTGCTTCGCGACCGTGTTTCCGCGGATTATAGAGGTAAGCGGGCGATGGTGTCAAGGGATACAGGACTACGCCCGATACAGGTCCGTCAGGCGCGCGACGACTGCCGCGCCGCCCGGGGCGTCCCGCCGCGGCAGCGAGCCGCGCGGCGGGACGGACGCCAGGGCGTCGCTCCAATCCGCCCGCAGAAACGCCCCCGCAGGAATGCGCAGCCCGAGGCCCGCCGCGGTCAGCGCGGCATCGAGCGCGGCGTACTCGGCGAAGCCCGCGCGCGGGCAGTACAGCAGCGGCGTCCCGGCCGTCAGGCACTCCCCCACCATCCCGTAGCCCGGCTTTGTGATCACCAGGTCCACCGATGCCACCAGGTCCGGGTGCGGCATCCAGTCCTGCGCGGCGACGGTCAGGTTGGGCAGCGATGCCCCGGCGGGCACCGCGTTCAGTGTGAGGAAGTGCCAGTCGGAGAAGTCCGCCAGCCGCGCGTAGGGCAGCGGGATTCCCCAGTTCCCGGCGTACAGCAGCGCAAGGCGCTTCCCCCGCGCCGCCTCCGGCAGCCGGGCCTCCAGGTCCGTCCTGCGGTCCCGACCGACGCGCGCCACCAACCCGGCGGACTCCCGGCGCGGGAAGTACGGCATGGGCAGCGCCAGGTCTGCCTCCAGCAGAAGCGTCGCCCGCGCGTACTCCCGCTCCAGTTGGGCCACGACGGGCCCGAATGCGGGCTCCGCGGGGGCGTACTCAGCGTAGATATCCGCCCAGGTGAAGTTCGCCACGCAGACACCGGGAATACCAAGGTCCGCGGCGAGGCTGAGGGGGAACGGCGGCACATCGGTCAGCACCACCCGCGCGCCCCGCTGCCGCAGGTCGTCCGCCTCCGCCGCCGCGCGCTCCCGGTTGCGGGCGTTTATCGCCTGCCAGGCGGCGAGCGTCGCCCGCACATCCACCTCCAGCGAGGTGGTCTGAAGGCAGCCGACGTCGAACGAATCCGCGACGAACGTAAAGGGGCGGGAGACCTCCTGACGCCAGAACCACTCAGGGGCAGCGGACTTCACCACAAGTGGGATGTCCGCGGGCAGGCGGCGCAGGATTTCGACCTCGCGGGCGGAGTGGCCGAAGCCGTGCCCGGAGACATAGGCGACAATACACACGCCTTCGAGTTTACCCCGTCCAGAACGAGTACGGGCGGATGTCCAGCAGCAGGCCGATGAGGTGCCAGCCGGAGCCGACGATCATCTGGCCCAGGATGAGCCCCAGGAAGAAGGGCAGCCCCGCCCGGTACAGGCGAACGCCGCCATAGCGCAGAAGCAGCCCCTTGACAGCCCAGGCGATGAGGAGCGGCAGCCAGACGTTGTTCATGCTCCACGACGAGGAGATGGCGTAGCCGAACGGGTGGAACGGCCACCACGGGAACTTGATGCGCGCCGCCATGAGCAGCGCACAGAACACGAACCCAACGCCGATAGCAGCATTCGCCTGGCCGTTCGGCGGCTGTGGCGACTGCAACCAGCCATTCAGGCGGTTGAACGCCTCGTCCGCGAACCAGGATTTGCTGCCGAAGTTGGCCTGCGTCCCCAGCGCATAGGCGTAGTGCAGGTAGGCCCAGAACGCCGCTGCGGTCCCCACGATACCGGCAAGCATAGTCGCCGTAAACAGGGCGCGCTGCGCCGCCCGCTCGGTCGGGACCGCCCGGAGTCCCTCCACGCCGAAGGGCATGGGGTGCGAGCGGTACGCCCGGTTGAACCAGTAGAAGAACGACAGGATGGTCAGGTCCTGACCCGAGAACGCCGGGGTGCCGAAGGCGCGCACCAGCATGTGGTCCGGGCCGGCGAAGTGCAGGTCGTGAACCGGCGGGCCGAGCTCCGCGCGCATACGGGCGATGGCGAGCGAGAGGGCAAAGTAGATGATGAACGCCGCCACCGCGACGAGCGGCGACAGGCCCGCGCGCGCCAGGAACCAGGTAACGAACGCGAACCCGATCAGGAACCCGCCCGCCGCCTGACGGAAGGTCAGCGCCTCGCGCGAGTCGTCGGCGTCGGACGGCTCCCCGAGGATGCGCCGGAAGACCTCACGGAAGTAGTTGCGCCCGTTCCAGAGCAGGAAGAATAGGATGGCGAGGTAACCGCCGAACGCCTGCTCCCGCACGAAGGGGAAATCGGGCGTGGTGTCCCAGCTCATGGCCCGGCTGAGCACGAGCTGCGCCTTCCAGAAGAAGTAGAAGAACCAGCACGAGAACGACAGGTCCAGCGGCAGGAGGTATCCGAGGCCGATCACGAACGGGTAGAACGAGTAGCAGGTGTAGCCCACGGCGTTCCACGGGAACCGTCCGAAGACGCCCTGCCCCTCCACATTCTGCGCCTTTATCGTTATCTCAGGAACGTTCGGGTACAGGTACGCCAGCCCGTTGAGGATCTCGATCGCGGCGCAGATGCCGAAGCCGGTCCAGAACATCGGGCTGCGCCAGAGCGCCCCGCCGGGCTCGGTCATCTGGAGCGGAATCTCGACGATGGGGAACGGCAGCCGCTCGCGGTCCTGCCAGCCCTGGCGCATGAGGATGTTCAGACACATCATGCACCAGAACAGCACCACGATAAAGGCGCCCCACCACAGGACCGGCCCCGCCCACGCCTGTAGCACCTCCGGCGCGTAGAGCGAGGCGTGCCCCTCGTAGTAGCCCTTGAGGGCATCCCGGTCGGAGACGGTCAGGTGGGCGGGAAGGTACTGGCCAAAGCGGTCCTGCCAGCCGTTCGCGCCGTTGCTGAACCAGGCGACATGTCCCATCATCATCACGAGCGACGGGATCATGTCGTGCCCGCAGAGCGCCGCGCCCACGGCCAGCATGGTGTAGACGATAATCAGCTCCGCCTGGGACAGCGCGGCGCGCGGGGCGAACCGCCGCAGAAGCACGTTGATCCCGACCAGGACCGTCAGGAGGAAGAAGACGTTGGCAAACAGCGAGATAGTCGTGAAGTACGGGCCGAGGCCTACCTTCTCCGCCTGCACCACCCAGAACGCATCGAGCACAACCAGCGGCAGCCCGACCAGCAGAGGGCGCAGGAGGAGTCGGCCAGCCATCGTCACGACGCGGAGGCGGTCTCGCCGCTGACCGCCTCACTCACGAGCGTCACCACGCTGCGCGCCGGCAGGGAGAAGGTCTCCCCGGTAAAGGGCTGCTCACGCGCGAGGTCCCGGTTCCCGTCGGTAACGTAGGGTGTCCACGAAGCGACCGGCGCGTCACACTCCAGCCGGAGCGTCTTCGACACGCTTCCTTCATTGACGGCTACCACGACCGTCTGCCCGGCGGCCGTCACGTACGCCGAGGCGAGAATATCGCCCGCCCCTTCGGTCTCCAGCCGCCGCGCGCCGGGGCGCAGGAAGCGGCTATAGTTGCCGAGCGCCCAGAGCGTCTTGGAGGGCAGAACGCTCTGCTCGCCCCCGTCGTGGTCGAAGTCGGTGTAGATCAAGCCGTCTTTGTAATCCCCGGGCGAGACCGCGAGCCACCAGTTCCACGCCGACGCCCCGGCATCGGTCAGGTCGTGGTGGATCACCTTCGCCACGCGCAGGGCGGTGTCCATGCCGAGGTCGCGCCCCTTCTCCATGACGCAGAACTCGGTCTGCCAGTAGATGCCGCCGTCCCCTGGCATGTGCCGCTCGCGCGTCTCCTTCACAAGGCGACGCAGCGTGGTCAGGTCGCGCTCGGCCTGGTCGGTCCAGTAGGAGTGGGAGGAGATGCGCCCGCCGAGGATTCGGGCCACCTCGGGGTCGCCGTACAGTTCGCGGACGAGCTCGCGGTATTTGGCCGCACCGAACTTGCCCTCATTGCCGATGCGCGCCACCACGGTGGGGTCGTCGGTCTCCTGGTATCGGCGGTACAGGTCGTCGTCCAGCAGAAGGCGCATGTCGCCGCTGTCGCAGGCGTCCACGTGCGTCCTCAGCCCCCGCCGCTGCAGTTCGCCGCCCACCGCCTTCAGGACGCGGCGCAGGTCGTCGTTGGCGTAGCGGCAGCCCTCCTGCCCGGCCTTCCAGTCCCAGCACGGCTCATTGACCGGGCTGAGGTAGTCGAAGGGCAAACCATCCTTCGCGAAGTGCTCCAGCACGTCCGCCAGGAAGCCGGCGAAGTCCGCCTCCGCGCCCTCCCGGAGGTTGGTCGTTCCCTCCGTCGGGTGGCAGAAGGCGTGTCCATTGCGGGTCAGCCACACCGGCGGGCTGTTTGTAAACGCCAGGGTACGCTCCACGCCGTGCCGCTTCGCCGCACGCAGGAACCATTGCTGCCCGGCGTGGCGTGACCAGTCGTAGGGAGCGTCGGCCTTTGCCTTGAAGCACTCGATGGCCCGCCACGGGTGCCAGACGTTCCCGCGGTCGCTTTCTTTGCCTCCCGCGCCGATGTTGAACCGCCAGCAGGATAGGCCGATGCCCTTCTCCTTCGAGAAGAGCAGTTCGGCCAGTCGCTCCTTGTTCGGCTCGGTCCATGCCTCCCCAATCGGGTCCATGCTCCAGCACCCGGAGGCGCCGAAGTGCTCAATCGCCTGCCGGGGGCGGGAGGTGTGGACCCGCAGGGTCCCCTCATCCGCCTGTGCCGCCGCGCGGGCGGCGGTCATCAGCAGCGTATTCGCCGTCATCTCGGCGCTCACTTCCCGGCGGACGCCGCGGCGGGCGTATTCGGCTTGATCTCTTTGTTCATGCTGGAAATCGTACTCATGCGCTTGCCTCCGTCGGCGCCCTACTGCCGCTTGTCCCACAGGCCGTTCGGCCGGGTCGTCTGGTCCGTCTTGTATTCACGCGGGCGGATGAGAAAGGGTGGTCCCGGTCAAGAGACTGACCGGGTAGATCTCCTGCACGGGGCGTTCGCGCCGCCCCTCGATCAGATCGTCCAGCAGGTGCACCGCGGCATCCGCCAGGTCTTCCAGCGGCACGGCCACGGAGGCCAGAATGTGCGGTGATGTCGACGGCCAGTGGACGCCATCGTAGCCGATCAGGGAAAGGTCGTGCGGGACGCGCACCCCGAGCCGGTCGCACGCCTCCAGAACCTCGTAGCCCACTCGATCATGCCAGCAGAACAGCGCGGTCGGCGGCTCCGGCCGCGCCAGAAGCCGCTCCAGAGCCTCATCCGGTGTACGGAACCCCTGGTACGCGGTCTCGACGTTCTCCTCCGGGAGTGCAAGCCCCAGCCGCCCCAACTCCTCGCGCAACGCCCCGATGCGCAGGCGGGCGTCCGACGCCGGGAAGCCCTCCACGGCCCCAATACGCACATGGCCGTGTGCGTGCAGGCACTCTGCGATCTGACGCATGCCCCCCCGCCAGTCGTCGCAGACAGAGGACAGTACGCCCTCGGCGTCCATATGGTCGAGGATCACGATGGGCAGGCGCGACGCCCGCAGCAGGTCGATCAACGGGTCGGCGTGCAGCGGGCCGTAGAACACCAGGCCGTCGCACAGCCCGCCGTTCAGGAACCGATAGATCTCGTCCTCCGACCGCCGGTAATTGCAGTGGAGCAGGAGGTCATAGCCGTGACGCCCCGCCGCCTGCTCCAGCGCCGTGGACAGGCGGTCCATGTAGAGGTCGCCGCGCTTGCGCTCACGGTAGGCGTTGTAGAAGCTGAGGACATGGGTCCGTCCCTGCTGCATGGAGCGCACGAGCAGGTTCGGGGAGTAGTCGTGCTCCAGGGCGATGCGTCGGACGCGACGCTCGATCTCCGTGGAGATGCGCCGCTGGGTGGCCTTGCCGGAGAGGACGAGCGAGGCGGTGCTGATGGAGACCCCGGCCTTACTGGCGATCTCTTTGAGGGTCACGCGGCCCGCGCCCGCGGCGCGGGCGCCGCCCCCCCCGGCAGCATCCTTCGTATCGGGTACGTTACTCTTCATCGAGTTTCTCGCCCTGTGCAAAAGTATTTGCGCAGATTGCGGATATAGTACGCGACACCCTTTATCTTGTCAAGACAGCGTGCAAAAATAGTTGAGCAGAGCTAGTGCCCCCCGGCTGCCCCATCGCCACGCGGGTCGCTCGCGCCCGCCCGGAGGCGCGTCCGCGGGTCCAACAGAATCACCTGGGCGTCGCCGATGGCGCGCGGGCGCGCGGTAAGCCGATGCCCCATCTCCTCCAGTGCCGCCCTCTGTGCCTCGGAGAGGCCACCCGGCTCGTACAGCACCTCGTCCGGCAGCCACTGGTGGTGCAGGCGCGGCGCCGCCACCGCCTCCGCGGCGCCCATCCCGTGGTCCACCACGTTCAGGATCGTCTGCAGCACCGTGTTGATGATCGTCGGGCCGCCCGGCGACCCCGTGACCATCCGCAGACGGTCGTCCCGATCCAGCACGAATGTGGGCGTCATCGACGAGAGCGGGCGCTTGCGCGGCGCCACCGCATTGCGCTCGCCCTGAATCAGCCCGAAGAGGTTCGGCACTCCCACCTTCGCGGCAAAATCATCCATCTCGTTATTGAGCAGGATGCCGGTGCCAAGCACCGTCGCCCCGGAGCCATAGCTTCCGTTCAGGGTGTACGTGTTGGAAACGGCGTTGCCCCAGCGATCCACCACAGAAAAGTGCGTGGTCTGCGGCGACTCCGCGAAGGCCATGAGTTTGCCGGCGCGGACCGACTCGCTCGTGGACGCCCGCGCCGGGTCGATGCCCGCGCGCCGCCGCTCCAGGTAGCGCGGGTCCAGGAGTTTCGCCACCGGAACCGACACGAAGTCCGGGTCGCCCAGGTACTCCGCCCGGTCCGCAAACGCCCGACGCATCGCCTCCAGCAGGAGGTGGGCGCGCCTGGGGTTCTCGTGGCCGAGCGCGGCAAGATCAAACCCTTCCAGCATGCGCAGCATCTGAATCAGCGCAATGCCGCCGCTGGAGGGCGGGGGCATGGAGACGATCGTGTGGCCGCGGTATGCGCCGCGCAGCGGCGTCCGCTCCTTCGGGGCATAGGCGCGCAGGTCGGCCTCGGTCATCAGGCCGTTATGGGCGCGCATGTCCGCCGCGATACGCCGCGCGGTCTCCCCCGTGTAGAACTCGCGCCAGCCGCGCTTCTGCAACCGCGCGAGTGTCTCGGCCAGGTCCGTCTGCTTCAGGCGCTCGCCCGCGTTCCACAGGCGCCCGCCCGCCAGATAGATGCGCTTGCTCTCCGCATACCGGCCCAGCAGAGCGCGGCTGGCCCGCAGCGAGCGCGCCAGGTCTTCGGACACCAGGAAGCCGTCCGCGGCCAGCGCCCGTGCCGGCTCCACCAGTTCCGCCCAGGAGAAGCGCCCGGAGCCGTCCGTGAGCGCCCGCGCCATCCCCGCGACGGTGCCCGGCACGCCCGCGGCCCGATAGCCGACCAGGGAGCCGCCTTCGCCCTCAATGAGCTTGCCATCCGGGCCGACAAAGATGTTCTTCGTGGCGCGCGCCGGGGCAACCTCCCGGTAGTCGATGGTGCGGAAGGAGTTGTTGCGGCGGCGCAGCATCAGGAAGCCGCCGCCGCCGAGGTTGCCCGCCGCCGGATAGGTCACCGCCAGCGCCAGCGCGACAGCCACGGCGGCATCCACGGCGTTTCCGCCGCGCTTCAGAATGTCCACTCCGACGCCCGTCGCGATCGGCTCCGCGGTCGCGACCATACCGTTCGCCGCAAGCGCCGTTACCATTGCGGCCTGCCCTCCTGCTCCGCTAGCGCGATGTTATGACACGAGCGTTCGCTGCCTTCTGCGTCAGGCGAAGCGCAGGGCCTCCGCCCCCTGCGCCGCGCCGGTAGGGATCAGGACCGGGTCCTTGCCGAACCGGGCGCGGTAGCCCTCGGTCAGCGCTGCACTCAGCTCCTCGGTGGCGTCGGGCGCGTGGAGGATCACGGCGCAGCCGCCCCACCCCCCGCCGCTGAGTTTCGCGCCATACACGCCCTCCTGCTTCTGCGCGATCTCCACCAGGGCGTCCACCTCCTCGCAGGAGTTCTCGAAGAAGCGGCGGCAGGACTCGTGGGTGTTGCTCATGGTTTCGCCGAACGCGGGGATGTTGCCGGTCTCCAGAGCGGTGGCGCCCATCTCCACGCGGACGTTTTCGTAGACGATGTGTCGCGCACGCTTCTCCAGCACCGGGTCCATGTCGGCGCAGTGCGCCTCCAGCATGTCCGCGGTGACGTCCCGCAGCGTCTTCACGTGGATTCCCGGCTCGCGCGCGGCGAACCAGCGGGCGGCCTCCTCGCACTGAGCGCGCCGCTCACGGTAGCCACCTCCCGCGGCTAGGTCGTGCTTCACGCCTGTGTCCGCAATCAGGATGCGGGCACTCTCGGAAGGCAGCGACACCGCGCGCCACTCCTCGGTGCGACAGTCGAGGAACAGGGCGTGTCCGGCCTTCCCGAACACCGACGAGAACTGGTCGAGCAGGCCGACCGGCGCGCCCACGAACTCGTTCTCCGCGCGCCGGCAGAGTTTAGCCAGGCCCATGGAGTCCACGGCCAGGATATGGGGATAGAGCGAGAGCAGGAACTGCGCTGCCGATACCAGAAGCGCAGCGGAGGAGGAGACGCCGCCGCCCACCGGGACGTCACTCACGACCACAGCGTCAAACCCGCCAATAGGGTTGCCGGCCTGGTTGAGCTGCTGAATGACGCCCTTGATATAGTCGGTCCAGCGGGCGTTCTCGTCGCGCTCCAGCTTGTCCGGGTCGAAGGTGACCAGGGAGTCGCCCATGGCCGGGGAGGCGATGCGGATGCGGGGAGCCTCGCGGCAGCACCCGGCGACGGCGATGCCCCGGTCGATGGCAGCGGTGAGGACGAAGCCCTCGTTGTAATCGGTGTGGTTACCCAGAAGTTCCACGCGGCCCGGCGCAACGCCGACAGCCTCGGGCTCCGGGCCGAAGCGAGCGATGAACGCCTGGCGCGCCTGCTCGATCAGATCGGTCCTGCTCATAGGTTCGATGGTAGCGTTTCGGCCGGGGCGTGTCAAGCCGGGGCGCCGTGCTCTTCTTCCCCTCGCAGGGCAACGTACTCGCCCGTGAAGGTCGCGCCGACCGTGCCGTCGGCGTCGTACACCTCGGCGCTGAGTTCAAGGCGCGCCTTTCCCCGCCGCTCCAGCGTCCGCACGAACCGGGCCCAGGTGTCGGCGGGCGGCGCGGGGCAGAACGCCGTGAAGTCTCCACGCACGGGCGCGACATACTCCACGCTGCTGCTGCGAATCACCACCCGGCAAGGGAAGGGCAACTCCGCCCGGAGCCGGGTATGGACCAGCGTCCACGCGGCAAGGATCGGCAGGGTCGACAGACTGCCGCCGAACGCCGTGTGCCGGTGGTTCAGGTTCGGCGCGAGCGGCGCCCCCAGGCGCACCCCGCCCGCA
>Ga0065721_10001298_pt1 | contig 28704 bp, 20 predicted proteins | sample Mesricmetagenome_FD_59108 | JGI IMG/M metagenome (GOLD analysis project Ga0065721, IMG submission 59108) | Mesophilic microbial community from rice straw/compost enrichment Sample: eDNA_1 v2 (version 2) | ecosystem: Engineered > Solid waste > Grass > Composting > Bioreactor | place: USA: Davis...
GCTCGCCGGCGTCTCGCTCGGGCGGCTCTATCCGGACGGCGACGGCCGCGAGAACGGGCTGGTGGTGGCGGTGACCGAGACGGTCACGGCGGAGGACATCGAGGCCTATGCGTCCGCTCTCGAGGAGGTGCTGGCATGACCGTCAACCCGGGCGGCTGGCGCCCCGATGCGCCCAAGGTCGAGGCCGGCAGCACCCTCACCTACACCGGCAACCGCGCACTGATGCTCGAAGAGCCGCTGATCTTCGAGATCGGTACGACCGAGACAACGGGCGTCGATTTCTCCCCCCTCCCCTTCAGGGGAGGGGTGGGGGGGGAACAGGACGGAGCCTTGAGGGCTTCCGATAACCCCCTCTCCCAATCCTCTCCCCTGAAAAGGAGAGGGCCGACGGATCGCCTCGGCGGCCTGCATCGCGCTGTACCGATCGGTCTCCCCGGCCTCTCGGAACCCGAAGCCGTGCGCCATTACACGCGCCTCTCGCGGCAGAACTACGCGATCGACCTCGGGCTCTTCCCGCTCGGCTCGTGCACGATGAAGCACAACCCGCGCCTGAACGAGAAGATCGCGCGCCTGCCGGGCTTCGCCGACCTCCACCCGCTCGCGCCGATCGACACCGTGCAGGGCGCGCTCGCGGTGATCCACGAGCTCGGGCACTGGCTGGTCACCCTGACCGGCATGCACTCGGTGGCGATGAGCCCCAAGGCCGGCGCACACGGCGAGCTGTGCGGCGTGCTGGCGATCCGCGCCGCGCTCGAGGCGAAAGGCGAGGGCCACCGCAAGACGATCCTCGTTCCCGAGAGCGCGCACGGCACCAACCCGGCGACTGCGGCCTTTGCCGGCTATTCGGTCGAGGCGATCCCGGCGACGGCGGAAGGCCGCGTGGACCTCGCCGCGCTCGAGGCCCGCCTCGGCCCAGACGTCGCCGGGGTGATGATCACCAACCCCAACACCTGCGGCCTGTTCGAGCGCGACATGAAGGCGATCTCCGACGCGGTCCACGCCGCGGGCGGATTCGTTTACTGTGACGGCGCCAACTTCAACGCGATCGTCGGCCGCGTGCGGCCCGGCGACCTGGGCATCGATGCGATGCACATCAACCTGCACAAGACCTTTCTCCACCCCGCACGGCGGCGGCGGTCCGGGGGCGGGGCCGGTGGTGTTCTCCGAGGCGCTCGCGCCGTTCGCCCCGCTGCCGTTCGTCGAGAAGACCGCCGAGGGCACCTACCGGCTGGTCGAGGAGGAGACGGTCGCCCACCGCCACAGCGACAGCTTCGGCCGGATGACCGCATTCCACGGGCAGATGGGCATGTTCACCCGCGCGCTTGCCTATATCCTCAGCCACGGCGCCGACGGGCTGCGGCAGGTCTCGGGAGACGCGGTGCTCAACGCCAACTACGTGCTGCGCAGTCTGGAGGACGTGCTCGACGCGCCGTTCGCGGCGGCGGGGCCGTGCATGCACGAGGCGCTGTTCAGCGACAAGGGCTTCGCCGAAGGCTTCTCGACGCTCGACGTCGCCAAGGCGCTGATCGACGAAGGTTTCCACCCGATGACCGTGTACTTCCCGCTGGTGGTCCACGGCGCGATGCTGGTCGAGCCGACCGAAACCGAGAGCAAGGCCGCGCTCGACCAGTTCATCGGCGCGCTGCGCCGCATCGCCGAGCGTGCCCGCGCCGGCGATCTCTCGCTCAAGGCCGCGCCGGTCGAGGCGCCGCGCCGGCGGCTCGACGAGACTCTCGCCGCGCGGCGGCCCAGGCTGGTGTGGACGGAGCCCGGACCGGCCTAGCGGAACAGCCGCGGCGCGAAGTCGGCGAGGTAGCGGCGCCAGTTGATCCAGGTGTGGCCGCCCTCGCTCTCGTTGTAGACGTGGGCGATGCCGTACTTGTCGAGCATTGCCCGGGTCGGCGCGACGGTGCCGTAGAGGAAGTCGTCCTTGCCCATCGCGTAGTAGACGAGGTCGAGGTCCTGCGCNGCCTTCCGGAGCGCCGCGTCGTTGGCGGCCTCGTAGGCGGTGACCTCGGCCTGCCCCTGCATCCCGAGGCCCATCGAGAAGATCCCGATATGGTCGAACAGCTCGGGGTGGGTCAGGCCGAAGCGGATAGTGTGCGAACCGCCCATGCTGAGCCCGGCCATCGCCCGGTTCTCCTGGTCGGCGAGAGTGCGGAAGCTCGCGTCGATGTAGGGGATCAGGTCCTTGATCAGGTCGTCGCCGAAGTCGGTGTTGGCGAGCATGTTGCTGCCGGGCCGGTCGGGCGTGTGGCCGAACGGCATGACCACGATCATCGGCCGCGCCTTGCCCTCGGCGATCAGGTTGTCGAGGATCAGGTGGGCATGGCCGACACTGGTCCAGCTGTCGTAGCTGTCGCCCGCGCCGTGCACGAGATAGAGCACCGGATAGCGCTCGGCGTTGTTCATGTAGCCGGGCGGGGTGTAGACCATCGCTGNGCGCTTGTGCCCGAGCGATTCCGACCAGTACTCGATCTTTGAGACCGCGCCGTGCGGCACCTCCTTCCTCCAGGTCTGGAATTCGCCTTCCGGCCCCACAGGCTCGAAGGTCGAGTTGGTGCCGACGCGCTCGTGGCTGAACGCGGTCCCCTGCGGATCGGGCACGCGCACGCCGTCGACCTGGAAGTTGAAACGGTAGGTGTCGGGCGGGACCGGGACAGCGGTCGTCGCGGTCCACAGCCCGGTCGCATCCTTCGTCATGACCAGGCCGCGGGTGGTGCCCGGCTGGAAGCCCGTCGGGATCGCCTCGTCGATGTCGTTGCTCGTCACGCGCACCTCGTGCGCCTCGGGCGCGCAGAGGCGGAAGGTGACGCGGCCGTCGGGCAGCTGCTCGACCGATTTGTAGGGCGCCGGCGCGGTGAAGAACCCCTGTGGCAGGCAGCTTTCCGGCTGTGCGGCGGGCGCAGGCTGGGCGGATACCGGAAGCGGCACCGCGCCGAGAGCGAGGGCGGCCGCGGCAAGGGCGGCAAGGCGAGCAATTCTGGTCATGCATCTCTCCCCTGAAGCCGGCGCGTGCTTTCGCGCTCGACGATCGTGCACGTAAGCCGTTCGATGCCGCGGGCCGGGCGCTCGCCGGCGCTTGCCGCCGCGACCAGCATCGCCGCCGCGCGCCGGGCGAGCTCGGCGGTCGGCTGGCGGACCGAGGTCAGCGACGGCGTGGTCAGTCCCGCGAGCGAGGAATCGTCGAACCCGGCCACGGCAAGGTCGCCCGGCACAGACAGTCCGAGCCTGGCCGCAGCGCGCAGAGCACCGGCGGCCATCGAGTCGTTCGCCGCGAACAGCGCGGTCGGCCGCCCGGGGCGCTGCAGCAGCCGGGCGGCCTCGCGTTCTCCTGAGGCGGCGAAGAAGTCGCCCTGACCGATCGCCGCGCTGGCATCGGGACACCCGGCGATCGCCGCTTCGAACCCGCGGCGGCGTTCGGCCGCGGCGAGGTGATCGGGCAGCCCGGCAACGAACGCCAGCCGGCGGTGCCCGTCGGCGAGCAGGCGTTCGGTCAGCGACCGCGCGGCGGCGAAGTCGTCGACCGCGAGGCAGGTGCCTCGCCCCGGATCGGCGCCGGGCATCAGCCGGACGTAGGCGGTGCCGCGGCGGTCGAGTAGGTCGAGCAGCCAGCCGAGGTCGCACAGCGGCGGGACCAGCACCACACCATCCGGCGAAAGGTCGTCCAGCAGCGCCCCGGCCACGGCAGCGGCCCGGCGACGATCGCCGTAGCTCAGCATTTCGAGCACGAGGTGGAAGCCCGCGGGCCGGCAGGCCTGGGTGCAGCCGGCGATCACTTCGCCGATGTACTCCGGCACATGCGCGCGCCCGCCTGGCACGGGGTCTTCGCGACTCCCGGCGAGCAGCGCGATCGCGTAAGTCCGGCTGGTCCTGAGCGCCCGCGCGGCGCGGTGCGGGTGGTAGGCGAGGTCGGTCATCGCCGCCTCGACCGCTTCGCGCATCGCGGCATTGACCCGGCGGTCGCCGTTCATCACCCGGCTGACGGTCTTGAACGAGACCCCCGCCCGCGCGGCGACGTCCTTGATCGTCGGCCGTCGCGCCGCGCCGGCAGTTTCGCGAAGCTCCTCGTCAGCCGTCATTTGACAAGCCCAGTCCCCCGCCGCAGAGTTGAGACAACGTTGTCTCCAATTGCCGCAAAAGGCAAGCGAGCAGGGGAGGATCGGGTGCAGGCGAGGATGATCGGTCGGATCCTGGCTGTAGCGCTGCTCGGCGCCAGCACATGGGGGCTGGCCCGGGCGCAGGACGATGCCTTGGCCCGCGCCGAGGCGACCGAGGCGCAGATGACCGACGACGAGCGCATCGCGCTCACGCTCGGCTACACCGCCTCCACCATCCCCGGCCGCGACCCGCCGCCGCCCGAGGCGCGTCCCGGCGCGGGCTATGTCGCCGGCGTGCCGCGGCTCGGCGTGCCGGCGCTCTACGAAACCGACGCCAGCCTCGGCGTGACCTGGATCGGCGGTGCGCGCGGCAACGGCGGCACGCAGCTCCCTTCGGGCGTGGCCCAGGGCGCGACGTTCAACCCCGCGCTGATCGAGCGCGGCGGGCGGATGATCGGCGCCGAGGCGCGCGCCAAGGGCTTCAACGTCATGCTCGCCGGCGGCATCAACCTGATGCGCGACCCGCGCAGCGGGCGCACCTTCGAATACTTCGGCGAGGATCCGCTGCACGCGGGTCTGCTCGGCGGCGCCGCGGTGCGCGGCATCCAGTCGAACCACGTGATCTCGACGCTCAAGCATTTCGCGATCAACCCGCAGGAAACCGGGCGCGCGTTCATGAACGCGGTGATCGCCGAGGACGCGCTGCGCGAGAGCGACCTGCTGGCGTTCGAGATCGCGATCGAGCAGGGCAATCCCGGCGCGATCATGTGCGCCTACAACGCCACGAACGGCGCGCAGAGCTGCGGCAACCGCTTCCTGCTGACCGACGTGCTGCGGCGCGACTGGGGCTACCGGGGGTTCGTGATGAGCGACTGGGGCGCGGTCGACGCTCTCGACTACGCGCTCGCGGGGCTCGACCAGCAGTCGGGCTCGGCGATCGACCCGCTGCCGTTCTTCGGCGAACCGCTCAAGGCGCTCGCCGCGGGCGACGCGGCCTATGCCGAACGGCTGCGCGAGATGGCGCGGCGCGTGCTGTGGGCCATCTACGACAACGGTCTCGACGCCCATCCGCCGGCGATGGGGACCTTCGACGCCGAAACCCATGCCGAAGTCGCGCTCGAGGTGGCGCGCGAGGGAATCGTACTGATGACCAACCGCGACGGCATTCTGCCGCTCGGCTCGGGGGTGACGAACATCGCCGTGATCGGCGGCTACGCCGACGCCGGGACCCCGGTCGGCGGTGGCTCGTCGAAAGTGCTCGGCGACGATGGTCCCTCGGTCACGGTGCCGCTGTTGCGCGACGGGACCGCCGCGTTCGCCGCCATGCTCGACCAGGACTACAACCGCTCTTCCCCGCTAGCGGCGATCCGCGCGGCTGCGCCCGGCGCCGCCGTGCGCTACCGCGACGGACGCTACCCGAGCGAGGCGGCCCTCGCCGCAAGCCAGGCCGACGTCGCAATCGTCTTTGCCACGCAGTACCAGACCGAAGGCTTCGACCTCCCCGACCTCACGCTGCCGCACGGGCAGGACGCGCTGATCGAGGCCGTCGCCGCGGCCAACCCGAACACGATCGTTGTGCTCGAGACCGGCGGCCCGGTCCTGATGCCGTGGAAGGACAAGGTCGGGGCCATCGTCGAGGCCTGGTACCCCGGCGCGCGAGGAGGTGAGGCGATCGCCGAAGTGCTGTTCGGCAAGGTCAATCCCTCCGGCCGGCTGCCGGTGACGTTCCCGCAGTCCGAAGCCCAGCTGCCTCGGCCCGTGCTCGACGGATTGGACAGGGTGGAGCCCAACTTCACCGGCGCCGGCGCGCCGGGGCAGGCGCTCGACGTGAACTACGACATCGAGGGCTCGGACCTCGGCTACCGCTGGTACGCGCGTGAGGGGAAGGCGCCGCTGTTCCCGTTCGGGCACGGTCTGTCCTACACGAGCTTCGCGCACGAGGGCCTGACCGTCGCGCTCGAGGACGAGCGCCTCGTCGCCCGTTTCACAGTGCGCAACATCGGCCCGCGCGAGGGGGCCGACGTGCCGCAGGTCTACCTCGCCGGGGCCGCCGGCCGGCCGCTGCGCCGCCTTGCGGGCTTCGCCAAGGTCCCGCTGGCCCCGGCCGAGACGCGCGAGGTCACCGTCCCGCTCGAATGGCGCACGATTGCCGAGTGGCAGGACGGCGGCTGGCTCGTCGCGCCGGGCCGCTACCGGTTCGTGCTGGCGAAGGACGCGCTCGCCGACGGACCCGCGGTGGAGATCGAGCTTCCGCCCCGCCGCTTCGCGAAGTGACCGCAAAGGGCCAGATTGGTCTTGCGGCCCGTCAATGGTAGCGCTAACTCACTGGGCATAAGGCGCGGCAAGCGTCGCCACGGAGGGAGAGTCAGCAATGAAGCATCGCGCCATCCTGCTACTGGCGTTGGCCGGCGTGGCCGCCTGTTCGCCCGCGGCCAACGAAGCGAGCGCCGACGGAGACGCGAACTTCCTGTCGCAGCCCCTCGTGTCGGAGATCTACACCGCCGATCCCTCGGCGCACGTGTGGGACGGCAAGCTGTACATCTATCCCTCGCACGACATCGACGCGGGCATTCCCGACGACGACCTCGGCAGCCAGTACGCGATGCGCGACTATCGGGTGCTGTCGATGGATTCGATCGACGGGCCGGTCACGGTCCATCCGGTCGCGCTCGACATCAAGGACGTGCCGTGGGCCGACAAGCAGATGTGGGCCCCCGACGCGGCGCGCAAGGACGGGACCTACTACCTGTACTTCCCGGCCAAGGATAAGGACGGCGTGTTCCGCATTGGCGTCGCCACGAGCGATTCGCCGACCGGTCCCTTCAAGGCCGAGCCCGAGCCGATCCCGGGCAGCTTCTCGATGGACCCGAACGTGTTCGAGGACACCGACGGGCAGTTCTACATGTACTTCGGCGGCATCTGGGGCGGCCAGCTGCAGCACTGGGCGAGCGGCCGGCACGATCCCTCGATCGGCGCTACCGACCTCAAGCAGGACGACAAGCCGGCGCTGAGCGCCAAGGTCGCCCGCATGGCGCCCGACATGAAGAGCTTCGCCGAGACTCCGCGCGACGTGCAGATCCTCGACGAGAACGGCAACCCGATCCTCGGCGGCGACCACGACCGGCGCTTCTTCGAGGCCGCGTGGATGTACAAGCGCGGCGACACCTACTATTTCACCTACTCGACCGGCGACACGCACTTCATCGCTTACGCCACCGGCGACAATCCCTACGGGCCGTTCACCTATCGCGGCAACGTCCTGCAGCCGGTCCAGGGGTGGACCAATCATCACTCGATCGTCGACTGGAACGGCAAGACCTGGCTGTTCTACCACGACACCCAGCTCAGCGGGAAAAACCACCTGCGCAACGTCAAGGTGACCGAGCTCACGTTCAACGACGACGGCACGATCCAGACCGTCGACCCGTTCTTCGGCGACTGATCTCCGCGCGGGCCGCGGGAGGGCCCTCGAAGTGTTCCTAGGCATCGATATCGGCACTTCGGGGGTCAAGGCGGTCGTGCTCGACGAGCACGGCGCCGTCGCTGCGCAGGGGCTCGCCGCGCTGACGGTCCAGCGGCCGCAGCCGCTGTGGTCCGAGCAGGACCCCGAGGCCTGGTGGGACGCGACCACCGCCGCGGTCCAGGCGATCCCCGCTGCCATCCGCCGCGCGGTGCGCGGGGTCGGTGTCGCCGGCCAGATGCACGGTGCGACGCTGCTCAGCGCCGACGACAAGCCGCTGCGCCCCGCGATCCTGTGGAACGACGGCCGCGCCTTCGCCGAGTGCGAGGAGATGGAGGCCGCCGAGCCCGACTTGCGACGGATCGCCGCGAACATCGCCATGCCCGGCTTCACCGCGCCCAAGCTGCTGTGGGTCGCGCACCACGAGCCCGAAGTGTTCGCGGCCACCCGCACGGTCCTGCTGCCCAAGGACTACGTCCGCTTCCTGATGACCGGCGAGAAGGCGTCCGACATGTCGGATGCGGCCGGCACCCTGTGGCTCGACGTCGGCCGGCGCGACTGGAGCGACGCGCTGCTCGCGGCGACCGGCCTCGCCCGCGAACACATGCCGCGCGCGGTCGAAGGCACCGATCTCACCGGCAGGCTCCGCGCCGAGGTCGCCGAGCTCTGGGGCATGGGCGAGGTCCCCGTGGTCGGCGGCGGCGGCGACAACGCCGCGGGTGCCGCCGGCATCGGCGTGGTCCGCGACGGCGACGCGCTGCTCTCGCTCGGCACTTCGGGTGTGATCTTCGTCGCCACCGGCGAACTGCGCCCGAACCCCGAACGCACCGTGCACGCATTCTGCCATTGCCTGCCCGGCCTCTGGCACCAGATGGCGGTCCACCTCTCGGCCGCCTCGTGTATCGACTTCGCCGCGAAGCTGACCGGTGCTGCCGGCGCCGCCGACCTGTTCGCCCGCGCAGAGGCCGCCGGCCCGGCCAGCGGCCCGGAGATCTTCCTCCCCTATCTCTCGGGCGAGCGTACCCCGCACAACGACCCGCAGGTGCGCGGCGCGTTCCTCAACCTCGACTACGAAACCACGCCCGAGCGGCTCGCCCAGGCCGTGCTCGAAGGCGTCGCCTTCGCGCTCGGCGACGGGCTCGATGCGCTGCGCTCGGCGGGTACCGAGGTCTCGCAGCTGTCGGTCATCGGCGGCGGCGCGCGCTCGCGCTACTGGGGCGAAACGATCGCTGCCACGCTCGGCGTCGAACTGGTATACCTGCGCGGCGGCGAAGTCGGCCCCGCGCTCGGCGCCGCCCGGCTCGCACAGATCGCGGTCGACGGCGGCAGCCCCGCCGAAGTCTGCGAGTCCCCGCCCGTCTCGCACCGCATCGCGCCCGACGCCGAGCTCGCCGCGCGGCTTGCGCCCAAGATCGAACAGTTCCGCGCGGCCTACCCGCGTGTCACCCCGAAGTCCCACGCCAGGAGCGTATGATGTCCAGTTCCTATTTCGCCGATATCGCCCCGATCCGCTACGAGGGGCCCGACACCGACAACGAGCTCGCCTATCGCTGGTACGACAAGGACCGCGTCGTCGCCGGCAAGCGCATGGAGGACCACCTGCGCTTCGCGGTGTGCTTCTGGCACACGTTCTGCTGGCCGGGCAGCGACATCTTCGGCGCGGGCACCTTCGAGCGCCCGTGGCACGCCGGCGCCAACGATAACGCAGCCGCGCGCGCCAAGCGCGAGGCCGCGTTCGACTTCTTCACCCGGCTCGACGTGCCGTTCTACTGCTTCCACGACGTCGACGTGATGGGCGAGGCGCACTCGGTCGCCGAGCATCGCCGCAACCTCGCCGAGGCAGTCGATCACCTCGAGGCGCTGCAGGGCGAGACCGGCCGCAGGCTGCTGTGGGGCACCGCCAACCTGTTCAGCCATCCCCGCTACGCGGGCGGCGCGGCGACGAGCCCGGACCCCGAAGTCTTCGCCTGGGCGGCGATGCAGGTGCGCGACGTGCTCGAGGCCACCCACCGCCTCGGTGGCGCCAANTACGTGCTGTGGGGNGGCCGCGAAGGCTACGACACGCTGCACAACACCGATCTCANGCGCGAGCTCGACAACTTCGGCCGCTTCCTCAACCTCGTTGTCGAGCACAAGCACAAGATCGGCTTCACCGGCACGATCCTGATCGAGCCCAAGCCGCACGAGCCGACCAAGCACCAGTACGACTTCGACACCGCCACGGTGTACGGTTTCCTCAAGCGCTACGGGCTCGAGAACGAGGTCAAGGTCAACATCGAGGCCAATCACGCGACGCTCGCCGGNCACACCTTCGAGCACGAGCTGGCGACTGCCGCCGCGCTCGGCATCTTCGGTTCGATCGACGCCAACCGCGGCGATCACCAGAACGGCTGGGACACCGACCAATTCCCGAACTCGGTCGAGGAACTGACAGTCGCGATGATCGAGGTGCTGCGCGTCGGTGGCTTCACCACCGGAGGCTTCAACTTCGACTCCAAGGTCCGCCGCCAGTCGATCGACCCGGTCGACCTGTTCTACGGCCACATCGGCGGCATCGACGTGATCGCCCGCGCGCTGCTGACCGCGGTGGCGCTGATCGAGGACGGCCGGCTCGATGCGATCAGGGCCGAGCGCTACGCCGGCTGGGACGGCGAGTTCGCCCGGAAGATCGCCAACCTCGACCTTGCCGGCATCGCCGATCTCGCCGAGGCTGAGGCGATCAACCCNAAGCCGCGCTCGGGCCGCCAGGAGCGGATCGAGAACCTGATCAATCGGTTCATCTAGAGCAGCTTTCGCATGAAATCCCCCTCCCCGGCGGGGAGGGGGTAGGGGGAGGGGGAGCGCGGCGCAGCCGCGCGTCGGCACGGTGCCGAGCATCCCCCACCCGATCGTCCCCTCAAAGGGGAGGGCTGAGCTTGGCTCAGTTCTCGCGGGGCCCCTGCGCGAACGGACCGATCATGGTGCCGACGAACCCGTCGGCGATTCGCGTGCTCAGGTGCGTCGCATCGACGCGTGAAGCCAGCGTCCGCCACTCGCCGCCGGTCGAATAGGCGAAGTCGTAGCGCCCCCGGTCGATCGTCATGCGCAGCCGTACCGGCCCGGCGAGCTCGACCGGCGCTTCGGCCACCGTCATCCCGGTCCGCGGCTCCTCGCGCCCCGCGCGTCGCGCCACGCGTACCAGCGTGCGGCCGTCCTCGCGCACCACCGCGAGCGTCAGGAAGAAGTCGTCATTCTGCACTGCGGCCAGCCCGGCCATCTCGCCTTCCGCCGGATCGAAGCGCAGTTCGGTCTCGACCACCGCGTCGTTGTGCTGCTGTCGCCGTGCGACGAACGCCGGCTTGCCGAGATCTCCCAGGCCATCGTGGCCCGGCTCCAGCACCAGCGCGCCGTCGGCCAGCGCATAGGGCGCCGCGCGCATCGTCATCCACTCGAAGCCGAGCCGCGCGCCGTCGAACTCCTCGCGCACCGCAAGCGTGCCGGTCATCGGCGGCGTCCCGGGCTGCAAGGGTAGCGGGGCGGCGTTGACCAGAGGGATCGGCAGCCCCTTGCCGAGGATTACCGGCCACTCGCCGCTCCAGTCGACCGGCAGCATGAAGGTCTCGCGGCCGATGTTGTAGTAATCGTTGTCGTAGTCATACGGACGCGTGGCAAGGAACGTCGCGGCAAACCCGCCGCCGGGCAGCTCGACGATGTCGGCGTGGCCGGCCGCGCTTACCGGATCGGGCCGGTCGGCGGGCAGGTCGCGCTGGGTCAGGATCGGGTTCACCTCCGGCGGCGCGGGCGTGTAGGGCCCGTCGACCCGGTCGGCGCGAAACACGACCTGGCTGTGGTTGACGCTCGTGCCGCCCTCGGCCGCGCTCAGGTAGTACTTGCCGTTCCGCTTGTAGATGTGCGGCCCCTCGATCCACACCGGCTTCTGCGAGAGGTCGACGCCGCCGTCGACGATCATCTTCGGATTGCCGAGCATCTTCATCCCGACCGGGTCGAACCGCTCGATCCACAGCGCGCGGTGGCCGTCGTAGAGCGGCGGCCCCTTCGGGCGCNCGGTTGTTGATGATCCACGCGCTGCCGTCGTCGTCGAAGAAGATCGACGGATCGATGCCCTCGACCGTCGGCAGCCACACGGGGTCCGACCACGGCCCGGCCGGGTCCTTCGCCGTGATCACGAAGTTGCCGCCGCAGTCGACGCAGGTGTTGAGGATGTAGAACGTGCCCTCGTGGTATTCGATCGCCGGGGCGAAGACCCCGCGCGAGAGCGTCAGTCCCGTGAAGTCGAGCATGCCCGGCCGGTCGATCGCGTTGCCGATCTGCCGCCAGTTGACGAGGTCGCGGCTGTGGAACACCGGGATGCCCGGGAACCAGCCAAAGGTCGAGGTCACGAGATAGAAGTCGTCTCCGACACGGACCGTGCTCGGGTCGGGATAGAACCCGGCGAGCACCGGGTTGCGGTATTCGCCGGGACCGACCGGCTCGCCATCGGTGCCGCGGTACTCGAACCAGNCGAACCGCGCCTCGCCGGCTTGTGCAGCGGGTGCTGCGACCACGGAAGCGAACCCGATCACGGCAAGGAGGGCCGACAGCCTCTTCCCCCTTCGACGAACTCCGGCCATGCTGCTCTCCGATTGCACCTCAACCGCCGCGATCCTATTATGTCTGAGTTATTTTGAAAGGACTTATCGTGATCGATGGCGCCATCCTCGTCGGTTTTCAGGACCTGCAAAGCGACAAGCGTTTCACTGCCGTGAACCCGGCGACGGGCGAAACGCTCGAACCGAGCTTCTCCTCGGCCGGTCGCGATGCGGTCGAGCAGGCGGCGGCGCTCGCGGCCGCGGCGTTTCCGGCTTACGCGGGCACGGATCCCGCGCGCCGCGCCGCCTTCCTCGAGGCCTGCGCCGAGGCGATCCTCGCGATCGGCGACGAGTTGATCGAGCGCGCGATGGCCGAGACCGGCCTGCCGCGCGCGCGACTCGAAGGCGAACGCGGGCGCACCGTCGGCCAGCTGCGGCTGTTCGCGCAGGTCGTGCGCCAGGGCGACTGGCTCGACGCGACCATCGACCCCGCGCTGCCCGACCGCCAGCCGCTGCCGCGGCCCGACCTGCGCCGCGTCAACATCCCGCTCGGCCCGGTCGCGGTGTTCGGCGCCTCGAACTTCCCGCTCGCGTTCTCGGTCGCCGGCGGCGACACCGCCTCGGCGCTCGCTGCCGGATGTCCGGTCGTCGTCAAGGGCCACCCCTCGCACCCCGGGACTGGCGAGCTGGTCGCCCGCGCGCTGATCGCCGCGGTGCGCGAGAGCGGCATGCCCGAAGGGACGGTCTCCTACCTGCCCGGCGAGACCAACGAGCTCGGCGGGGCACTGGTGAGCGACCCGCGGATCAAGGCGGTCGGCTTCACCGGCTCGCGCGCCGGTGGCCTCGCGCTGGTCCGGATCGCCAGAGAGCGGCCGGAGCCGATTCCGGTCTATGCCGAGATGTCGAGCGTCAACCCGGTGGTACTGATGCCGGCCGCGCTCGAGGCGAGGGCCGAGGCGCTCGGACCCGCGTTCGTCCAGTCGCTGACGATGGGGGCGGGGCAGTTCTGTACCAACCCGGGACTCGTCCTGGCCATCGATTCCCCGGCGCTCGACCGGTTTGTCGCCGCCGCGGCCGAGGCGCTCGCGGCGGCGCCGGGCGCGGTCATGCTGAGCCCCGGGATCCACGCCAACTACGAGCGCGGGGTCAAGGCGCTCGAGGGCCATGAGGCGGTCCGCACCGTCGCGCGCGGCTGCGTCGGAGAGGGGCTCAACCAGGGCACCGGCGCGCTGTTCGAGACCGACGCCGCCAGCTTCCTTGCCGACCGCGCNCTCGGCCACGAGGTGTTCGGCTCNTCCTCGCTCGTGATCCGTTGCCGCGATCTCGACGAGATCGTTCGCGTCCTCGCCTCGCTCGAGGGGCAGCTGACCGCGACGCTCCACCTCGACCCGGCCGACGAGGCCGACGCCGCGAAGCTGGTGCCGGTGATGGCCGGCCGCGCGGGCCGCGTGCTCGCCAACGGCTGGCCGACCGGCGTCGAGGTCAGCCCGGCGATGGTCCACGGCGGGCCGTTCCCGGCGACCAGCGACAGCCGCACGACCTCGGTCGGCACGCTCGCGATCATGCGCTTCCTGCGCCCGGTGTGCTTCCAGAACATGCCGGCGGCGCTGCTCCCCGAAGCGCTCGCGGACAGTAATCCGTGGGGCGTTGCGCGGCGGATCGACGGCAACCGCGAGGCCTCTCCCGCGTGACCGACCGGCCGGACCCCTCGCGCCGCATCCACGGGACGATCGCCCGCGACCTCGGGATCGAGATCGTCAGCGGCAAGCGCAAGCCCGGCGAAGTGCTCGGCGGCGAGATCGAGGCGAGCGCCGCGCTCGGCATCTCGCGCACCGCCTACCGCGAGGCGATCCGCATCCTCGGCGCCAAGGGCCTCGTCGAGAGCCGCCCCAAGGCCGGCACGCGCGTCCTGCCTCGCCGCCACTGGAACGTGCTCGATCCCGACGTGCTCGCCTGGACGTTCGAGGGCGAGCCCGAAGAGCAGTTCATCCGCGACCTGTTCGAGCTGCGCGCGGTCGTCGAGCCGGCCGCTGCCGCGTTCGCGGCGCGGCGCCGCACCGACGAAGACGTCGCCCGGATGCGCGAGGCGCTCGACGGCATGGCTCGCCACACGCTGGCTACCGCCGAGGGCCGAGCGGCCGACCAGCAGTTCCACCGCGCGATTCTCGCCGCTGCGCGCAACGAGCCGCTCNCGGCGCTCGCCAGCACGGTCGGCGCGGCGGTCCGCTGGACGACCAAGTTCAAGCAGCGCAAGCACGAGCTGCCGCGCGACGCGCTGCCCGACCACGAGCGCGTCTGCGAGGCGATCGCCGCGGGCGATCCCCGCGCCGCGCGCGAGGCGATGACCGAGCTGCTGCGGCTGGCGCTGGGAGACCTCGGCCTCACGCTCGAGTAGGAGCGATCGACGGTTACGGCGGCCTTGCGGGCAAGGCTTCCTTCCCCTCGATGGGGGAAGGGTGCCCTAGTGATTGTCCCGCGGCAGCCCGCGCGTTTGCGCGATCCGCTGGTACTCGTGCGCCCCCTCGAGGATCATCCCCTCGCCGAGCTGGCCGACGACCGAGCGCTGGATTTCCTGCCACGGGGTCTGCGAAGCCGGGAAGGCATAACCGCCGGCCTCCTCGAGCTCCGCCCGGCGCCGTGCCGAGCTCCTCGTCGCTGANCAGCACGTCGACCCGGCCCTTGCGCAAGTCGATGCGCACGCGGTCGCCGCTCCTCAGCAGCGCCAGCCCGCCACCTGCCGCNGCCTCGGGCGAGGCGTTGAGGATCGACGGGCTGCCGCTCGTGCCCGACTGGCGCCCGTCGCCGATGCACGGCANCTCGTGGACGCCGTCGAGGATCAGGTGCGCCGGCGGGCGCATGTTCACGACCTCGGCTCCGCCCGGATAGCCGATCGGCCCGGTCCCGCGCATGACCAGCAGCGTGTCGGGCGTGATCCCGGTCTCCGGGTCGTCGATCCGCGCGTGGTAGTCCTCCGGGCCGTCGAACACCACGACCGGCCCCTCGAAGGCATCGGGGTCGTCGGGGTTGGACAGGTAACGCTCGCGGAAGTCCTGCGAGATCACGCTGGTCTTCATGATCGCGCTGTCGAACAGGTTGCCGCGCAGCACGAGGAAGCCCGCGTCGGGCATCAGCGGGTCTTCGAACGGCCGGATCACCCGCTCGTCCTCGATCGTGGCGCCNCGGCAGTTCTCGCCGATGGTCTGGCCGTTCACGGTCAGCGCGTTCTCGGCGATCAGGCCCTGGCCCATCAGCTGCGCCACGACCGCCGGGACGCCCCCGGCGCGGTAGAAATCCTCGCCGAGATATTCGCCGGCCGGCTGCAGGTTGACNAGCAGCGGNATCTTGTGGCCGTGCGTCTGCCAGGTCTCGAGCGGCAGCTCGACGCCGATGTGGCGCGCGATCGCGGCGATGTGGATCGGGGCGTTGGTCGAGCCGCCGATCGCCGAGTTGACTGCGATCGCGTTGAGAAACGCCTCCTTGGTCAGCACATCTGACGGCTTCAGGTCCTCGTGGACCATCTCGACGATCCGCTTGCCGGTNCGCCAGGCGACTTCCTGGCGGTCGCGGTACGGCGCCGGGATTGCCGCCGANCCGGGCAGCGACATGCCGAGCGCNTCGGCCAGCGAGTTCATCGTGCTCGCNGTTCCCATCGTGTTGCAGTAGCCGGTCGAGGGCGCCGACGAGGCGACCAGGCGGATGAACTCGGCGTCGTCGATCTCCCCGGCGGCCAGCATCTGCCGCGCCTTCCAGATGATCGTCCCCGAACCGGTCCGCTCGCCCTTGTGCCAGCCGTTGAGCATCGGCCCGACCGAGAGCGCGATCGCCGGGATGTTGACCGTCGCCGCTGCCATCAGCGCCGCCGGAGTGGTCTTGTCGCAGCCGATCGTCAGCACCACGCCGTCGAGCGGGTAACCGTAGAGCACTTCGACGAGGCCGAGATAGCTGAGGTTGCGGTCGAGCCCCGCGGTCGGCCGCTTGCCGGTCTCCTGGATCGGGTGGACCGGGAACTCGATCGCGATGCCGCCAGCCTCGCGGATGCCCTCGCGGACGCGCTCGGCGAGCACCAGGTGATGCCGGTTGCACGGGCTGAGGTCCGATCCCGTCTGCGCGATGCCGATGATGGGCTTGCCCGAACGCAGCTCCTCGAGGCTGAGGCCGTAGTTCAGGTACCGCTCGAGATAGAGCGAGGTCATGTCGATGTTGTCGGGATTGTCGAACCAGGCCCGGCTGCGCAGCTTCGGTGTATCGGACATCGTCTTCATGCAACTCTCGAAGGGCACGCGGCGGGCTTGCCGCGTGGCGGATAACTCAGACAAAATAACAATCGAACAAAACGCCGCCGCGGTCGAGAAAAATCATCGCCTGACGTCCGAAAGGCTCGTTTCGAACGCCGCAAGGTCGCGCGGCGTGGCCATGCTGTGGTCGCCGGCGGTGCCGTGCTTGAGCGCCGCCAGTGCGAGACCCGTGGCAACCGCTTCTGCCGGCCCGCGGTCGATCCGCGCCAGCACGCCGGCCGCGAAGGCGTCGCCGGCGCCGATCCGGTCGACGATGCCGGTCACCTCCACGGCAGGCGCGGCGAACGCTCCGTCGCGGGTATCGATCCGCGCCGATAGCCGGTGGTGGTCCGCCGCGACGATCTCGCGCGAGGTCGAGGCGATCGCGGCGAGACGCGGGAAGCGCTCGAACGCCTTGCGCGCGGCCGGCTCGTCGCCCTCGAACGTCTCGCCGAGCACCAGCGACAGGTCGCGATGGTTGCCGAACATCAGGTCGGCGCCGCGCAGGTAGTCGGCCAGCACCGGCCCCGGATCGTCGCACCAGCGCGACCACAGCGAGCCGCGGTAGTTGCCGTCGAACGATACGCGCACTCCCGCCTCATGGGCGGCGGCGATCGCCGCGAGGCCCAGCTNGGCCATCCCCGGCCCGAGCGCGGGGATGATNCCCGACAGGTGCAGCCAGGCCGCGCCCTCGAGCGCGGCGCTCCAGTCGTAGTCGCGCACGGCCGCGAACACGCTGCCGTCGCGGTCGTAGATCACCGAGCCCGCGCTCGCGCCGGCGGCCGGCGTGTAGAAGTAGAGCCCGAGCCTCCCCGGCGCCCGGCGCACGCGGCTCACGTCGACGCCCGCCCGGCGCAGGCTCTCCAGGGCCGCGTCGCCGAGCGCGTCGTCGGGCACCGCCGAGACCATCGCGCTCGGTTGGCCGAGCCGCGCGAGCGCCACCGCGACGTTGCCTTCCGCCCCGCCGAAGTGCGCCCCGAGCCGCGATCCCTGCAGCAGCGCCTCGCCGTGCGGCGCCGACAGTCTCAGCAGGAGCTCGCCGAAGCACACGACCAGGCCGGAATTGCCGTTCACCTCATCGCTCATTCTTCGCTGCCCCCGGCACTTGACAGCCCCTGTCCGCTGGTGCTGTTATGATAGCGCTATCATAAGAATAGCGGAGCGGAGGGGGCCATGGAAGCGGATAACGGCGCGGCAGCGTCGGCGCTACCTCAGGACTGGGCGGCGGGCACCTTTCTCGGCCGCATCTCGACCGTCGGGGGCCCGAGCCCGGTGCTCCTCGTGCGCGGCGAGCTCATCGATATGTCGCGCGTCGCGCCGACCGTTTCGGCGCTCGTCGAGGCCGGCGATTTCAGCGGCACCGGCGGCACTTCACTCGGTCCGTGGGAGCCCGGCAAGGCCTCCCTGCTCAGCCCGGTCGACCTCCAGTGCATCAAGGCCTGCGGCGTGACGTTTGCCGTCTCGGCGATCGAGCGGGTGATCGAGGAACGCGCGCGCGGCGACTGGTCGGCCGCCGCGGCGATCCGCGAACGGCTCGAGGCGCGCATCGGCGGCTCGATCCGCGCGGTCGAGCCGGGCTCGCCCGCTGCCGCGGCGCTCAAGGACGCGCTGATCGAGGACGGCCTGTGGTCGCAGTACCTCGAGGTCGCCATCGGCCCCGATGCCGAAGTCTTCACCAAGGCTCCGGTGCTCTCGACCGTCGGCGCCGACGCCGACATCGGCGTGCGCTCGGATTCGACCTGGAACAACCCCGAGCCGGAGATCGCGCTGCTGGTGGACTCGCGCGGCAAGGCGGTCGGCGCGACTCTCGGCAACGACGTCAACCTGCGCGACTTCGAAGGCCGCTCGGCGCTGCTGCTCGGCAAGGCCAAGGACAACAACGCCTCCTGTGCGCTGGGCCCGCTGGTGCGCCTGTTCGACGACAGCTTCACGATCGACGACGTCCGCTCCGCGACGGTCACCCTGCAGGTCGAGGGTGAGGACGGCTACCGCCTCGAAGGTACCTCGAACATGACCGAGATCAGCCGCGACCCGCTCGAACTCGTCCGCCAGGCGCTGAGCGAGCACCAGTATCCCGACGGCTTCGTGCTGTTCCTCGGCACGCTCTTCGCCCCGGTGCAGGACCGCGACGAGCCCGGTCGCGGTTTCACTCACAAGGTCGGCGACCGCGTCGCCATCGCCAGCCCCAGGCTCGGACGGCTGGTCAACCGCGTGGTCACGTCGAAGGACGCCCCGCCCTGGACCGAGGGGATCGGCGCGCTGATGGCCAATCTCGCTCGCCGCGGCCTGCTCGGAGCCGGCGCGTGACGGGGGCGAGGTACCCGAGCCTTGCCGGCAAGCGGGTCATCGTCACCGGCGGCGCCACCGGCATCGGCGCCGCGCTGGTCGAGGGATTCGCCGGCCAGGGTGCCGAAGTCGCCTTCCTCGACATCGACGAACCCTCGGGCGAGGCACTCGCCGCCCGGCTCAAGGGGACGCGTTTCATCGCCTGCGACCTGCGCGACCTTGCCGCGCTCGAAGGCGCCGCGAAGGCCGCGATCGACGCGCTTGGCGGCGTCGACGTGCTGGTCAACAACGCCGCCAACGACGACCGTCACACGATCGAGGACGTCACGCCCGAGTACTGGGACGAGCGGATCGCGACCAACCTCCGCCACCTGTTCTTCATGAGCCAGGCCGTGGTCCCGGCGATGCGCGCCGCGGGCGGCGGGGTGATCCTCAACTTCGGCTCGATCTCCTGGCACCTCGGGTTGCGCGACCTGGTCACTTACCAGACCGCCAAGGCCGGGATCGAAGGCCTGACCCGCAGCCTCGCGCGCGAGCTGGGGCGTGACAACATCCGCGTGGCGACGATCGTCCCCGGCAGCGTCGCGACTCCGCGGCAGGCGCGGTGGTACACCCCGGCCGACGAGGAAGAGCTGATGGCCGCACAGTGCGTGCACGGGCGGATCCAGCCGTCCGACGTCGCCGCGCTGGTGCTGTTCCTCGCCTCCGACGACGCGCGGATGTGCACGGGACACGAATATTTCATCGATGCAGGGTGGCGATAGGATGGATCCCGTTTCGGTTCTCGCGGTCGGCGCGACGCTCGGCGAAGGTCCCGTGTGGATCGGCAGCGAAGTCTGGTTCGTCGACATCAAGGCGCACAAGGGTCCACCGGTTCGACCCGGTCAGCAAGGCNCACAGGNGNTACGAGGCACCCGACCAGGTCGGCTGGGTCCTGCCGGCGGAGGGCGGCGGGCTGGTTACCGGGGTCAAGACCGGGCTGCACCGGCTCGACCCGGAAACCGGGGCGTTCTCGCTGCTGCACGATCCCGAGCCGCAGCGGCCGGACAACCGGCTCAACGACGCGGCCACCGACATCCACGGCCGCCTGTGGTTCGGCACGATGGACGATGGCGAATCCGAGGCGACAGGCCATCTCTACCGCTGCGTCGGCGGCCTCTGCGCCGATACCGGGCTGCCACCCGTGGCGATCACCAACGGGCCCGCGCTCAACGCCGACGGCACCGTGCTCTACCACACCGACACGCTCGGCCGGACGATCTACCGCGTCCCGGTCAACGACGACGGCTCGCTCGGCGCGCCCGCTCCCTTCGTCACGATCGAGGACGGCGGCGGCTATCCCGACGGACCGGTGGTCGATGCCGAGGGCTGCCTGTGGACCGGGCTCTATGCGGGCTGGAGCGTGCGGCGCTACGATCCCCACGGCAAGCTGATCGGGTCGGTTCGCCTGCCGACCGCCAACATCACCAAGATGTGCTTCGGCGGGCCGGACCTGAAGACCGCCTACGTCACCAGCGCGCGCAAGAACCTCGATGCTGCGGCCCTCGCCGCCCAGCCCGAGGCGGGCAACCTGTTCGCGTTCGATCCGGGCGTCGCCGGGCTGCCGGTAATGCCGGCGAAGATCACCGGGCTCGGCAGGACGGCATAGTGACTCCTTCCCCCTCGATGGGGGAAGGGCGAACAGGAACGCCAGGAGAGCGCCCTAGCTTCCGCGCGAGCTCGGGCGCCGGCGCGGCGCGGCGTCGGACTGGCGGCGGATCAGCTCGAATTCGGCCTGCACGTGCGGCTTGCGCGCGGTCTCGTCCTGCGTCTTGCGCGCGCGGATCTCCTTGACCAGCAGGTCGACCGCGGTGCGCGACATCTCGAACACCGGCTGGCGGATCGTGGTCAGCTCGGGCCAGATCGTCGTCGCCAGCGCGGTGTCGTCGAACCCGCAGACCGTAAGGTCGCTCGGCACGTCGAGCCCGCGGCGGTGGGCGATGGCGACTGTCGCCGCCGCCATGTCGTCGTTCGAGGCGAAGATCGCCGATGGCGGGTCGTCCAGCTCGAGCAGCTGCTCGGCCGCGTCGAGCCCCGAGCGGTACGTGAACAACCCCTGCGCGATCAGTTCGGGCGCCGCCGGAAGTCCGGCGTCCTTGAGCGCGTCCTTGTACCCCTGGAGCCGTTCCTCGCTCGCGGTCTGGCGCGGGTTGCCCTTGATGAACCCGATCCGCCGGTGGCCGAGCGAGGCGAGGTGGCGCGTCATCTCGTAGGCCGCGGCGTGATCGTTGATGCTGACCGACAGCGCCCAGTCGGGCGCGCGGCCCGTTGCCACGGCCACCACCGGGATGTTGCGCTCNTGGATCGCCTCGAGCACAGGCAGCGATTCGCTGAGCGGCGGCGTCAGCACGATCCCGTCGAGCCGGGCGCGGATCAGGTGGTCGACGGCGCTCTGCTCCTCGGCCTCGTCGTCGCATTTCTCGACGATCAGCTGGACGTTGAGCCGGCTGGCCTGGTCGAGGCTGCCGACAAGCAGCTGGCTCAGGTAGTTGAAGCTCGGGTTCGAGTGCAGCAGCCCGATGCGGATCTCTTCGCCGCCGGCGAGCGTGCGCGCCGCGAGGCTGGGCGTGTAGTGCAGCGCCTTGATCGCCTCCTCGACGCGCTCGCGCGTTTCAGGGCGCACGTTCGCCTCGCCGTTGAGCACGCGGCTCACGGTCATCGGCGAGACGCCCGCGCGCGCAGCGACGTCGCTGATTTTCGGCGCGTTGCGTTGCCGTCTGGATCCTCGGACTTCAGCCATCGGTTTCCCCTGCGCGGCGGCGGTTATGGCAACAGCCCGTAACCCGGCAAGCCCGAATGTTCCAGCGCGCCGGGGCTCGCACGCGGCGCACCCTCACGGATTGCCCGGCGCAAAGGGGAACGACAGGGCCTTGTAGTATTCGAGATCGTGCTCGGGAGGCGCGGTTCCGGCGGGTAGCGCGAGCCCGTTGACGCTCGTCCAGTAGGCGAGGCTCGCGTCGCGCCACCAGCGCGCCTCGCGCTCCTGGATCGCGAGGAAATCGGCGGTCTTCTGCCACCTCTCGGCATCGATGCGCGGGCGCAGCGCGTCCCATTCGCGGCGCATCTCGGCCACGTAGGCGACCCCCTCGTCGTAGCGCGCCACCAGTTCCTCCCACAGCGTGCGCCCGCTCTTCATGCGGTAGGTCCACGGCAGGTGGTGGAACCACAGCAGCTCGGTCTCGGGCGTGGTCGCCGGGTCGGCCAGCCGCGCCGCGAGGCTCGGCGCATATTGCGCGATCGCGTTGCTGCCGTTCGGCGTGCGGTCGAAGCCGATCCCGTCGCGGTCGGCGCGATGGTAGTAGGCCGGGTTCCACTCGGGCCGAGCGAGATCGTCGACCCACGGCCCTGGCCCGTAGTGATGCCCGGTCGCCATCAGGTGCGCGAGGCCGAGCGCGCCGGTGTAGTTCACCACCGCCTCGCGCGAGCCCATCATCATCCGCACCACCGGCTCGACCACCTCCGGGTCGGGCGAAAAGGTCTGCGCCGCCCATTCGCGGGCGATCGCTTCGGCCGAGAGCGACGGGTCCCACGCCAGCCGCCCGAACGCGTACCAGTTGGCCTGGTTGAAGGTCGATCCCGACCAGTCGCGCGAGCGGCCGACGTTGGCGACCCCGGCGATCCCGGTCAGCGCATGCCCCTCGGCGCTGCCGTCGATGACTTCGGCCACCGTCGGTCCGTCGCCGCGTACCTCGGTATTCGCGCCGAGCGCCTCGGTGAACAGCGGGCCGAGGTAGGCGAGGTGGGTCGCCTGCCCGAGGTATTCCTTGGTCACCTGCAACTCGAGCATCAGCGGTGTGCGCGGCATTGCTCCGAACAGCGGGTGGAACGGCTCGCGCGGCTGGAAGTCGATCGGCCCGTTCTTGACCTGCACCAGCACGTTGTCGGCGAACTGCCCGTCGAGCGGCCTGAACTCGCTATAGGCCTGCTTGGCGCGGTCCTCGGGGTCGGTGTCCGAATAGACGAAGGCGCGCCACATCACCACGCCGCCGTGCGGGGCGAGCGCCTGGGCGAGCATGTTCGCCCCGTCGGCGTGGGTGCGGCCGTAATCGCCGGGCCCCGGCTGGCCCTCGCTGTTGGCCTTGACCAGGAACCCGCCGAAGTCGGGGATCGCCCGGTAGATCTCGTCGGCCTTGGCCGCCCACCAGGCGCGCACGCGCGGATCCAGCGGATCGCCGGTATCGAGCCCGCCGAGATCGCGCGGCGCGCTGAACCGCGCCGAGAGATAGACCTTGATCCCGTAGGGCCGGAAAACCTCGGCCAGCGCCGCCGCCCTGGCGATGTATTCGGCGGTCAGGCTCTCGGCCTTGGCGTTGACGTTGTTGAGGACGATCCCGTTGATCCCGAGCGAGGCGTTGGCCCGCGCGTAGTCGGTGTAGCGCGGGTCCTTGTGGTCGGGCAGCGTCCACCAGTCCCACAGCGAGGCGCCCGCGTATCCGCGCTCGACGAACCCGTCGAGGTTGTCCCAGTGATTGAGCACCCGCAGGCCGATGCGTGGCGCCGAGCGCAGTTCGATCGCTTCGGCCGAGCCGCCGGCGTTGAGGTGCCGCAGCAGCGCGAACGCGCCGTAGAGCAGCCCGCGCTCGCCGTCGGATGCGACGACGACCGCCGGCCGGCCGTCGATTTCAGCGCGGCGCACGAGGTAGCCTTCCTCGCCCGGCGATTGCGCGATACCGAGCGCCGCCACGCGCGGGTCGGCGGTCGTCGCCAGCAGCACCCGGGCGACGCGCCCGCCGAGCCCGCGGCGGAGCTCCGCCGCGGCGGCCTCGATCACCGGGCTACTGCGCTCGATGAGGACTTCAGCCGGTTCGGCAGGCGCTTCCGGGTAGCGCAGCCACAGCGCGTAGCCGTCTTCCGCGCGTGCCGGCGAGGCGACCGTCAGCAGGCCGGCCGCAAGGGCCGCGAGGAGGCCAAAACCGCGCTTCATTCCGGCACTTTCCCTCTCCCGCCGTGGCATTGACAAGCCCCAGCCTTGCCGCGATGTTACCGCTATCACAGCCGCGGCGTGCTGGGCAATGCCGGGCGGGAAGGGGGAGGAGAGGCGGATGGCCGCGGAAACGACGGGCGGCGGAACGTCGGCAATCGGGCGGCGGGGATTCCTTCGACTCGGCGCGGGCGCCTCGTTGCTGGCCATGCTCCCGGCCGCCGCTCGCGCCGCGACCGGCGAGGCGGCGCCGCTCTACAAGGACCCGCGCGCCCCGATCGACCTGCGCGTGCGCGATCTGCTGTCGCGGATGACGCTCGAGGAAAAGGCCGCCCAGCTGATCACGCTGTCGCGCACCAAGCGTGACGTGATGGACGACGAACTGCGGTTCGACCCGGCTAAGGCCAGCGCCGCCTATCCCGACGGCATCGGCCAGATCGCGCGGCCGTCGGACCGCGGCGGCGCGGCGACGGCGAGCAACACGACCCAGGCGGTCAACCCGACGGGCCGCTGGCGCGCCCCGGCCGACACGATCGCCTTCGTCAACGCGGCGCAGAAATGGGCGCGCGAGCAGACCCGCCTCGGCATCCCGATCCTGTTCCACGAGGAATCGCTGCACGGGTTCATGGCGCCCGAGGCGACCAGCTTCCCGCAGGCGATTGCCTTGGCGGGCACCTTCGACACCGACCTCGTCGAGCGCGCCAGCTCGATCATCGGCCGCGAGGTGCGCGCGCACGGCACGACGCTCACGCTCTCCCCGGTGGTCGACATCGCCCGCGACCCGCGCTGGGGGCGGATCGAGGAGACCTTCGGGGAGGACCCGTTCCTCTGCGCCGAGATGGGCGTCGCCGCGGTCAAGGGCTTGCAGGGCGAGAGCAAGGAGCTCGCTCCGGGCAAGGTCTTCGCCACGCTCAAGCACATGACCGGACACGGCCAGCCGCAGGCGGGCAACAACGTCGCCCCGGCGATGCTCGGCGAGCGCGAACTGCGCGAGGCGTTCTTCCCGCCGTTCCGCGCGGTGGTCGAGCGCACGGGGATCGCCGCCGTCATGCCGTCGTACAACGAGATCGACGGCGTCCCGAGCCACGCCAACACCTGGCTGCTCGGCGACGTGCTGCGCGGCGAGTGGGGCTTCGACGGCGCGATCGTCTCCGACTACGCCGGGGTCGAAGAGCTGCACACCTTCCACAAGGTCGCCGCCGATCTCGGCCACGCGGCGCTGCTGGCTCTGCGCGCCGGCGTCGACTGCGACCTGCCCGACGGCAACGCCTACCGCACGATCGCCGACGAGGTCCGCGCCGGGCGTATCCCGATGGCGCTGGTCGACCGCGCCTGCGCGCACATGCTGCGCCTGAAGTTCCGCGCCGGGATGTTCGAGGCCGGGCCGGTCGATCCCCGCGCCGCCGCGCGGCTGACCGCCAATGACGAGGCGCGCGCGCTCGCGCTCGAGGCCGCCCGCAAGGCGATCACCCTGCTCAAGAACGACGGCACGCTGCCGCTCACCGCGGGCGCTCACAAGCGCGTCGCGGTGATCGGGCCGAACAGCGCGATCACCCGGCTCGGCGGCTACTCGTCGATCCCGCGCAGCTCGGTCACGCTGCTCGACGGAATTCGCGCCAAGCTCGCCGGCAAGGCCGAAGTGCTCCACGCGCAGGGCGTGTTCATCACCCGCGACGAGAACCGCTCGACCGACGACGTCCAGCTCGCCGACCGCGAGCAGAACCTGCGGCTGATCGCCGAGGCGGCGGAGGTCGCGAAAACCGCCGACGTGATCATCCTCGCGATCGGCGACACCGAGCAGACCAGCCGCGAGGGCTACGCTCGCAACCACCTTGGCGACCGCACCCGGATCGACATCGTCGGCGAGCAGAACGAGCTGTTCGACGCGATGAAGGCAACCGGCAAGCCGGTGGTCGTGGTCGCGCTCAACGGCCGTCCGCCGAGCTGGCCGAACGTGGTCGCGGGTGCCAACGCGATGCTCGAATGCTGGTACCTGGGCCAGGAAGGCGGCACCGCGATGGCCGACGCGCTGTTCGGCGACATCAACCCGGGCGGCAAGCTGCCGGTGACCGTGGTGCGCGAGGAAGGGCAGATCCCGTTCTTCTACAACCACAAGCCCTCGGCGCGGCGCGGCTACCTGTTCGCCGACATCAGCCCGCTGTTCCCGTTCGGCTTCGGCCTCTCCTACACCACGTTCGAGATGTCCGCGCCGCGGCTGTCGGCGCAACGGATCGGCGTTGCCGGCAGCGTGACGGTCGAGGTCGACGTCACCAACACCGGACAGCGCGCGGGCGACGAGGTGGTGCAGGTCTACGTCCACGACCAGGTCGCTTCGGTCACGCGCCCGATCAAGGAACTGAAGGCGTTCCGGCGCGTCACCTTGCAGCCGGGCGAAACGAAGACGCTCAGCTTCACGCTCGGGCCCGAGGCGTTCCGCTTGTGGGACATCGACATGAACGAGGTCGTCGAGCCCGGCCTGTTCGACATCCTCGTCGGGCCCAACAGCGAGGACCTGAAGTCGGCGACCCTCGAGATCGCCTGAGGACGCCCCAATGGCCAGGATCGTCTCCGCCCGCGTCATCGTCACCTGTCCCGGGCGGAACTTCGTCACGCTCAGGATCGAGACCGACGACGGGCTGAGCGGGGTCGGAGACGCGACGCTCAACGGCCGCGAGCTGGCGGTGGCGAGCTACCTCGCCGATCACGTGATCCCGTGCCTGATAGGGCGCGACCCGGCGCGGATCGAGGACACCTGGCAGTTCCTCTACCGCGGCGCCTACTGGCGTCGCGGCCCGGTGACGATGAGTGCGATCGCCGCGGTCGACATGGCGCTGTGGGACCTCAAGGGCAAGGTCGCCGGCCTGCCCGTCTACCAGCTGCTCGGCGGCGCCTGCCGCGAAGGCTGCATGGTCTATGGCCACGCGAACGGCAGGGACATCGCCGAGACGGTCGACAACGCGCTGCGCTACAAGGAGGAAGGCTACAGGGCGATCCGCCTGCAATCGGGCGTTCCGGGCCTTGCCTCGACGTACGGCGTGTCGAAGGACCGCTACTTCTACGAGCCCGCCGACGCCGACCTGCCGACCGAGAACGTCTGGTCGAGCGAGAAGTACCTGCGCTCGGTCCCGCCGCTGTTCGAGGCCGCGCGCGAGGCGCTCGGGTGGGACGTCCACCTGCTGCACGACATCCACCACCGGCTGACCCCGATCGAGGCCGGCCGGCTCGGCAAGGACCTCGAGCCCTACCGCCCGTTCTGGCTCGAGGACGCGGTCCCGGCCGAGAACCAGGCCAGCTTCCGGCTGATCCGCCAGCACACCACCACGCCGCTCGCGGTCGGCGAGATCTTCAACTCGATCTGGGACTGCAAGCAGCTGATCGAGGAGCAGCTGATCGACTACATTCGCGCGACCGTGGTTCACGCGGGCGGGATCACCCACCTGCGCCGGATCGCCGCGTTCGCCGACCTCTACAACGTGCGCACCGGCTGCCACGGCGCCACCGACCTGTCACCGGTCAGCATGGCCGCGGCGCTGCATTTCGGCCTGTCGATCCCGAACTTCGGCATCCAGGAATACATGCGCCACACGCCGGAGACCGACGCGGTCTTCCCGCACGCCTACCGCTTTGCCGACGGGCTCATGCACCCGGGCGAGGCCCCGGGTCTCGGCGTCGAGATCGACGAGGCGCTGGCCGCGAAGCACGAATACCGCCGCGCCTACCTGCCGGTGAACCGGCTCGAGGACGGCACGATGTACAACTGGTGAGGGGGCGGGCGGATGGCGACGGCAGCTGAACTGGCAGGACCCCGGATCGGGCGCTACCGCTGGGCGATCTGCGCGCTGCTGTTCTTCGTCATCACCATCAACTACGTCGACCGCCAGGTGCTCGGCGTGCTCAAGCCGGTCATCGAACAGGACCTCGGCTGGAGCGAGGTCGACTACGGCAACATCGTCTCGGCGTTCCAGGTCAGCTACGGCATCGGCCTGCTCGTCGTCGGCAGGATGCTCGACCGCGTGGGTACACGCTGGGGGCTGGCCATGGCGATCGCGCTGTGGAGCGTGGCGGCGATGTTCCACGCGGCCGCCCGCACGGTGCTCGCGTTCATGCTCGCGCGCGTCACGCTCGGCATCGCCGAGAGCGCCGCGTATCCCGGTGCGGTCAAGGCCGTCGCCGAGTGGTTTCCGCGCCGCGAGCGCGCGCTCGGCGTCGGCATCCTCAACGCCGGCGCCAACGTCGGGGTCATGACCACGCCTGTCATCGGGTTGATGATCGCCGGGATCTACGGCTGGCAGGCCGCCTTTCTCGCCACCGGCGCGATCGGCTTCGTCGTCCTCGCGGGCTGGCTGCTGATGTATCGCCAGCCCGAAGACCACCCGCGCGTGACCGCAGCCGAGCGCGCATGGATCGAGCAGGACGGCGAGGACACGACCGGCAAGGTGCTCGGCTGGCGGCAGGCGATCCGCCAGCGCCAGGCCTGGTACTTCATCTGCGGCAAGTTCTTCACCGACCCGGTGTGGTACCTGTTCCTGTTCTGGCTGCCCGACTTCTTCGTCAAGACGCAGGGGCTCGACCTGTTTCCCAAGGGGCAGGAGGGCATCTTCGCCACCATCGGCCCCGCGTTGATCGGGGTCTACCTGCTCGCCGACATCGGTTCGATCATGGGCGGCTGGCTCTCGTGCCACTTCATCAAGCGCGGATGGAGCATCAACCGCGCGCGCAAGACCACGCTGTTCCTCGCTGCCCTGTGTGCCGTGCCGCTGCTGTTCGTGCTGCAGGTCGGCAACCCGCTGATCGTGGTGCTGATCATCGGGTTCGGGACGGCGGGGCACCAGGCGTTCTCGTCCAACATCTTCACGATGATCTCCGACCTCTACCCGCGCCGCGCGGTCGCCACGGTCGCCGGAATGGGCGGCGCGGCCGGCGCACTGGGCGGCATCCTGATCGCGCAGGCGACCGGGTGGACGCTCGAGCTGACCGGCTCGTACTGGCCGATCCTGATCTACGCGGGGCTGGCCTACCTGATCGCCTTTACCGTCATCCACCTGCTGGTGCCGCG
>Ga0065721_10049691_pt1 | contig 28701 bp, 29 predicted proteins | sample Mesricmetagenome_FD_59108 | JGI IMG/M metagenome (GOLD analysis project Ga0065721, IMG submission 59108) | Mesophilic microbial community from rice straw/compost enrichment Sample: eDNA_1 v2 (version 2) | ecosystem: Engineered > Solid waste > Grass > Composting > Bioreactor | place: USA: Davis...
GGGCTCGCCGGCTGGGATGGTAAAACATCTCAGCCGGTAGTCGTGTCCAAGCCGCTCGGCTCTAAATTCACCGACCTCGGAACGGCTTTCGGTCGGTTGCACGAGCAGTTGAACGACCTCAATTGCATCATAGGTGGCGCTCACGTCATCTATTGCGAAGAGCCGCTGCAGCCTCAAGCCGTTTCCAAGCAAACGACGTTCGAGACCCTGCTCATCACCTATGGCCTGTTCGCGCACGCGCAGAGCTTCGCGGCAGCTAAGGGCATCCGGTTCATTGCCGTCCATCAAGCCACATGGCGTCGGCATTTTCTCGGCGCCATGAAGCGCGGCAAGAAATCGGTGGAACTGAAGGAATACGCCAAGGAGCGGTGCGGACAGATCGGCATCAGCGTCAAAAATGGCGACGAAGCTGAGGCTGTGGGCGTGCTCGATTACGCCTGCGACCGCGAAGGCATCCGTCCGCCGTGGTCGGCCAACGAGGTTCTGCGGCCGCCGCTGGGAGGAATCGCATGAAACTACACCCCCTTTTCATTGACGGTTTCGCGGGCGGAGGCGGTGCTAGCACCGGTATCGGCCAGGCGCTCGGTCGTGATGTCGACATCGCCATCAATCATAGCCCGACGGCGATCGCGATCCACAAGGCAAATCATCCCGAGACTGAGCATCATTGCACCGATATCCGCTCGCCCTTCCTGCCGCGCACCGCGACCCGCGGCCGCCCGGTCGGCGGCGCGTGGTTCTCGCCCGATTGCAAGGAATACAGCAAGGCGAAGGGCGGGCCGGTCAAGGATCGCTCCATACGGGCGCTTTGCTGGGAGGTCATCCACTGGCTCGAAGAGACGCTTCCGGCAGTCGGATATCTCGAGAACGTCGAAGAGTTCGAATATGCCGCGCCGCTGGACGGCAACGGCGTGCCGATGCCCGACAAGAAGGGCCGAGAGTTTAAGCGCTTCGTCCGCTCGATCCGCAGGCTCGGTTATCGCGTGCAATGGCGCGTGCTCAGGGCATGCGACTATGGCGCCCCGACCTCGCGCAAGCGCCTCTACATGATATTCCGGCGCGACGGCCTGCCGATCGTGTGGCCGAAACCGACGCACGCAGCCCCAACCGATCGCCGCGTCCTCGAGGGCAAATTGCTGCCGTATCGCACCGCGGCCGAGTGCATCGATTGGACGATCGATTGTCCCTCAATCTTTGAGCGCGACCGCGAGCTTGCCGAGGCGACGAAGCGCCGCATCGCGCACGGCGTCATGCGCTATGTCGTGCAGGCGCAGCGCCCCTTCCTTGTGCCGGTGACCCATCAGGGTAGCGTTCGCGTGCACGACAGCGCCGAGCCCTTCCGGACGATCACTGGCGCCCATCGAGGCGAGATCGCGGTATCAGACGTCGAGCTGGCGTCGTTCGTCTCATACGGCCAGCAAGGCGGCCTCAATCGCCCGATCGTCAAGCCTATGCACGCTGTCACGGCGTCGAAAAAGGACACGAACGGCGTCGTAGGCGCCACGCTCGTGAAGATGGGCAATGGCGAGCGCGATGGACAGGCCCCGCGCGCCCTCGACCCTCGCAAGCCCTACGGCACCGTCACCGCGAAGGGCTCTCAAGCCGCCGCGGTCACCGCCTTCCTGTCGAGCTTCTACGGCAGCGACAAGGCCGCGGCTGGGGGGGATCCGCAACTGCCGCTGCGCACCGCGCGCGCTGGCGGTCAGCACCACGCCGTCGTAGCCGCCCATATCGAGCAGGCGAATACTGGCATGGTCGGTCACACGCCCCGTAAGCCTCTCTCGACGATCGTCGGCAAGGGATGCACCCAGCGCATCGTTGAAACGACCATGATCGAAGAGGGCGCGCTGCCGCCCGACATGATGGCGCGCGCGGTCCGCACGGCCGCATTTCTGGTCAAATACTACGGCACGGACGGCGAGAATGAGACGGCGCAGATCCAGCCAGTCGACCGCCCGCTCGACGTCGTCACGGTCAAGGCGCGCTTTGCCGTGGTCACGGTCACGATCGACGCCACGACCTATGTCATCGTCGATATCGGCCTGCGCATGCTGAAACCCCGCGAGCTCGCCCGCGCGCAGGGCTTCCCGGACGATTATGTTCTTGATCCCGTCGTCCGCAAATTCGTGCGCGGCAAGTGGGTCGAGAAGCGCCTCACAATTGCCGAGCAGATCAGTGCGATCGGCAACAGCGTTTGTCCACCCGTCGCCCGGGCGCTCGTGGCTGCAAATCAGCCGGATCTTTGCAACTGGCAGCCGGAGGCGCTGGCAGCATGAAACCCGAAGCCCTGAAACTCCAACGCAAAATGGCACTCGATCAAGTCGCTCGCTTCCGTGCAGATGCTCACCGGCATCCCATGTCGGCGGAAAGGATAGCGAAGGCCGTTGCGCCGCTTGTGAAGGCGACGCCCGACCAGGTCCTGAAATGGATGCGGGAGGCGCGGGCATGAACGATTCTTTCCTGGTTACCGGCCCTGCGCTCATTTCCTTCAGCGGAGGTAGGACCAGCGCTTACATGCTCTGGCGCATCTTGCAGGCGCATGGAGGGACGCTGCCCGATGATGTGCATGTATGCTTTGCCAATACCGGCAAGGAGCGGGAAGAGACGCTGCGGTTCGTGCATGAGTGCGCCACCCGCTGGGGCGTGCGGGTGCGATGGATTGAGTTTGCCGACTACCCCAAGAAGGCTCCCATCGCCGATCGATTCCAGGAAGTCGGGTTCAACAGTGCTAGCCGCGCCGGTGAGCCCTTTGCAGCCGTGATCCGGCGCAAGGGCTACCTGCCCAACAGCGTCACTCGCTTCTGCACCACGCACATGAAGATCGAGACGCTGAAGCACTTCATGCTCTCGTTGGGCTATCTGACGTGGACCAACGCCGTGGGCCTTCGCGCGGACGAGATGCATCGTGTCGCGCGTGCACATGCCCGGAACGCTAGCGGCAAGGACCGCTGGCAGACTGTGATGCCCTTGGCGGAAGCCGGTGTAACTAACCGCAATGTCCGCGCGTTCTGGGCGCGGCAGGAGTTCGATCTCGGGCTGCTGCCGTTCGAAGGCAACTGCGATGCCTGCTTCCTGAAGGCCCGTCCGAAACTGTGGGAGGTTGAGCGAACCCGGCCGGGGACGCTGGCATGGTGGTCGCAGCAGGAAGTCGAGATCACCGGCAAGACCAACAAGGCGAGCGGCGCTCGCTTCGTCACAGAATACAGCTACGCCGAACTTATCAGCGACGTGCGGCGCCAGCCCGACCTATTCGCCGGTGGCCTGTTCGATGACGATCCAGACATGGACGCCGAATGTGGCCTTTGGTGTGCGGGAGAGGCGGCGTGACACCGAACCAAGCAGCAGTCTTCCGCGTTATCGAAGAGACGATCGCCGCCAATGAAATCATGCCGACCGGGCCCCAGATAGCGCAGCGGTCGGGCGTGAAGATAACCAGCGTCAATTCCGCGCTTTACCAGATGCAGGACGCCGGCATCATCGACATCGCCAATTACGGCAGCGGCAAGCGCGTCGTGACCATCATGGCGACCGGAGCGCACACGGCGCACCCCGACGACGCTAAGCGCGTGCGCGAGGCCGACGGTCCGAGCGACAGTTTCGCGGCGATCGCTCCGAATCCTGTCGTCCCCTGCTGGCAATGTGGGATCCGGTCGGACATCGGCTGCGTCCATCAAAGATGGGCCGCGTGATGCTCCCCCGCTGGTACCGCCCCCCTGCCGTGACCCGCTTCATCGGTCGAGAGACTGTCGACCGCATCGCGAGGCTCCACGACGTTGCCCCAGAAGACATCACCGGACCCTCGCGGGCACCAGCGCTTTGCGAGGCGCGCCGGTGCGTCATGCGGGAGCTTCGGGACAAGGGATGGTCGACGACGCGGATCGGGCAGCTTTTGAACCGCGACCATTCGACCATCGTGCATGCGATGCGGAGGGCCAGATGAGCAAGTATCATAAAGGCGCAACGCCATATAACGGTATCGTCTACTTCCTTGTCGGGAGTGGGCCTCACGGTTTGATCTGCAAGATTGGGTTCACCGGCGGCGACGTGTGGAAGCGCGTCAGCCAAATTCAGGCTTGCTCACCGCTTGAACTGGATATCTTCGGGTATGTCGAGGGCACTCTAGACCTTGAGCGAAAGTTCCATGAAACATTCGCCCCGCTCCGCCTTCATGGTGAGTGGTTCGCGGCGGATTTCAAGCTTCGCGACTTCATCTACTACCTCTCCGAATATGGCGCGGCGAAGCGTCTGACGACTGCTGACGAACTTGATATCGCGATCTCCGACGTGATCCTGGCGAAAGCCTCGTCTTATCCTGCGATGAGCGACGAAGACTACATGGCGAGTGCCATCCATCAAATTTGGGAGGCAAAGTTCGCATGAGCCGCATCCGCTCCATTCATCCCGGTCTATGGACCGATGTAGAGTTTGTGGCGATGTCACCCTTCGCTAGGCTGCTCTTCATCGGCATCTGGAACGAGTGCGATGACAAGGGGATATTCCTCTGGTCGCCCCTTCAACTGAAAATGCGCGTCCTGCCCGCCGACAATATCGATGCGAGCGCACTGCTCGCTGAGATCGAGGCCGCCGGGAGCGTTCGCCGTTACGAAATTGACGGCAAAGCCTATGGCGTTGTGAAGAATTTCGCTAAATTTCAACGCCCTAAGAAACCGAACGATCTTTATCCGGCCCCGTTTGAAGCTCTCGCCTTTGCAGGCCACAGTTCCGAACCGCTTCCGGATCAAGAAAACAAAGTTCGGAAGCAGTTCCCCACTGATGGGGAAAAGTCTTCACAGATGGAGGATGGAGGAGGGAATACCGAACCTAACGGTTCGGGCGTCCCGCCGACCGCAATCGACGTTCAAAAAGCTATTTTCGACACCGGGGTGACGATCCTCAAGGCTGCGGGGCGAAACGACCGCGAAGCCCGCTCGATCCTTGGTCGGTGGCGAAAGCAATTTTCCGACAGCGAAGTCCTGACGGCCCTTTCCCGCTGCCAAGTGGAACGCCCGTCCGAGCCTGTCGAGTGGGTCACGAAGGCCCTTCAAGCCGAAAGGAACCGCCAACATGGCCAACCAGTCAATCGTTATGCCCCCGCATCAACCGTCGACGCAGTCCAGCGTGCCTTCGAGCTTACTGGCGACGCGCCGCATGGCTCTGCCGCTGGACCGCCGGCAGGCGATCACCGAATTGGGCAAATGCCTGACCCTGTGCGCCCCATCGGGTATGTCGAGCGATGAACGATCCACATGGCTGGCGACTGCATGGGCGGAAGTCCACGACATGCCGGCAGCGGCCTTTCTCGACGCCTGCGCAGCGGCCCGAAAGATCGTTGAGCATCCTGCCCGGCTCATCCCGACGATCATCCGGGAAAGTGAGCCGCTCGCCGGACAGCTTCGCCGCCGTCTCGCTCGCGAGGAAGCCGAGTGGGCGAACCGTCACGCTCCCCGCCTTGCTGCCCCGCCAGAAAATCCCGAGCCGGATGACCGGCCAGAGATTGCCGAGATGATGCGTGGTCTCATCGACAGCCTGAGCGCCAACAGGGTCACGACCGATGCATGAGGACGCGAAAGCCTTGGCCGCGAAATACAACGCAAAGCGCGCCGCTGAGGGAAAGACCGGGCTCAAATGGATCGTCGATTCCGCCGGGAACCTCCGCCCCGTAGCCATCGGCCGAAACGAACTGCCCACCGAAACCAAGCAGGAAGACCTACCGCTATGAGCCGTTCCGATCGCCCTTCCGGCTTCGAGCGAACATCTCTGACCGCATATGCCCCGCAGCTTCGAGAGGCGGACCCGGCGCTGGGCCGCGCGGCGGGCGCAAGGGCTTGGCACGAGCTCGAATTGTTGGTCGTCAACCCGGCCCACGTCCGCGACCTTGGCACGGCCCTGCGAGTGCAGAAATTGGCGGAAGAGCTCTACGGCAAGCGCAAGGGGAAAACGGAATGATCGAGCCCGACGGCCCGCGCGAACAGGAGTTGTCCGACGCCTGCGCACTGATCGCGATGACGATCGTGCGGACGGTCGGCAACGGCGACGTGCGCGTCATGTCGGTGCAGGACCGCGCTGCGGCCGAGGCAGATCGCGTGGCATCGATCCTCGCGCGCGACCGCATTGAAGCGGCGGAAGAGCGGGCGCGCCAAGCTGCGCAGCTCGAGTTGGCAGATGGCCTCACCGTCAACGTCGCGGACATTGTCGTTCCGCCGACCCCGGAATGGCTCGCTAAGGGCGAGACCCGGAAGGTAGCCGTGGGCGGGGAGCGGTGGACTGAGAAGCCGCTTTCGACCGTTCGTCGAATCGTGACCAGTTATCCACGGCGCGCGCTTAATGCCGGAAAGATGAATGCTCGGCAGGTTGCAGCATGTGACTGGTACGAGAAAACATATGAAAAGACCGGTCTGCGGGGAATGTATAAATCATGGCAGGCTTCCCAAACATTTGTCATGGGCGGATCCAATGCTCACTTCCGCTTTTCTAACATTCAACTCGATGCGCAGGATGCGATACGGAACGCACAACTTCTGATTCCTCATTCTTGTCGAAAGTTTTTCGACCTGGTTGTTCTTGAGGACATGTCGCCTTCCCGGGCAAGGCGCCTCGCCTCATGCCATCGAGACCCGATCCAGACCTTGCGCATCGCTGCGGACGCGGTGGCCGACTTCGTGGAGCACGTCTTGAATGAGAATCTGCGGTAGGTGGAGACGGAGCGAAAAGGATGGACAGAACGAGACTGGCAGGAACTGATTGACATGCGGCGCAAAGAAAAATATCTCCCTGCTTGTCGTCGGATTGCGCCTCGCTCAATGAGCCGCAACGACAATCCCAAGAAAATCAGGGCATAGGCATGGCGCAGACGGTTTCCACCACTGCGCGGATCGAGGCGCTCGAAGCGGCGCAGCGCCGCATCGACGCGCTCGACGAGGGGCAGGTTTTGTCATCTCGACCGATGTCCGAGATCCTGGGCGTGACGTGGAACACCCTTCGCGGCTGGTGCAATACGCTCCCCGCCTTTGAGGGGACAGGCGCCTTCATCCGCGGCGGGAACGGCATCGAATGGGAGTTCGACCCGCGCAAGACGGTCGAAGCCCTGCTCGCCCATTTCCGGGCCGAGATTACCAAGCGGCAGGACCGCAACCGGCGCGTCGTAGAATCGGTCGGTCTCGCGATGGATCCCGACGAGGCGGCGCAAATCGACATGGCCGACCTCACGAGGCAGGTGAACCTCACCCTCGCGGTGCAGGAAAGCAAAATGAGGGCCGGCGGTTACGTCCCCGCCTCCAAGGTCGGGGATTTCCTCAAGGGTTACAACCAGGCGGCCGTTGAAGCGGTGCTCGGCGTGGGGGCCAAGATCGACCCCACGGGCGCCCTGCCGGCAAGCATCCGCGCTGCGATGACCGAAGAGTTGCGAAACGTAGCGGCTGGGATGCGCGTGCGCTGCAGTCATTTCATCGGGGAGTTCGGTGCGGGTCTTAACGAAGCAGGAGATCGCAGAGGCATGTGAGCTGATCGGTCAGGACGCATTCTGCGCCGACATCGTCTCCATCGCCAGCGACACGCTCCGCTTCCTCGATCCGCCGCGCGACGTCTCGACGCTCGAATATAGTCAGGAATTCCGCCGCATCCGGCAGGCCGACGGCTCGAAAACCCGTTGGTCGCTCGACCTCACGCCGTTCCTCGCGCCCATCATGGGAGCGCTCGACAGCAGCGGCGTTCACGAGGTTGTAGTGCCGAAGCCCGCGCGTAGCGGCGGCACGGTGGTAGCGGAAAACTACGCGCTGAAGACGATGGAGTTCGGCCCGTCCGGCGACATCATGTGGTACCTCGCCGGGCCGCAGGAAGTCAGCAGCTACGCCGACCGCGTCTTCAAGCCGCTCTTCGAGGATCACGAGGGCGTCGCGGTCAAGATTGGCGCGGGCCCGAGCGACAACAAGCTGACCATGAAGCGAATCGGCGGTTACACCGTCGAGCTTCTGGCGATGTCCGCGAAGACGACCACGAACCGCCAAGGCCGGTTCATCGTCTTCGACGAGCCCGACAGCTATTCCAAGAAGTTCGCGTCGAACTTTCTCGAGCAGGGCCGCCAGCGGCAACGGATGGTCGGTTCGCTGCGCAAGATCTACGCTTGCGCGCACCCCGACATAGGCTGGTCCGGCGGTATCGCGCAGGCATGGCTTCAATCGAGCCGCGGGATATTCGTGATGGCCTGCGCTGAGTGCGGCGGTCACGCATCGCCCTATCCGACGAAGCATTGGCCGGACATTCCGCGCTTCCGCCTGCACTACGAAAAATCGCCCGAGCGCACGCCGATCGGGGACCGTCTGAAACGAGCCGGGGAGACAGCAGCCATGCTCTGCCCCCATTGCGGAACATGCCTGGACGAGGACCAGCGCAAGGAAATGGTCGCCGGCGGCGATTACATGCACGCCGGGCAGACGCTCGACGTGGATCTTGGCATCCTTGGCGACATCGATCCGACCATCACAATGGGCTTCTGGATCCATGCGCTCATGGTCTCGCAGGTCTCGCTCGCTGAGCTGGCGCGCGAGATGGAAGGCGCGGTCGAGCACCGCGAGCGCACCGGCAAGACCGACAAGGTTCGGCAGGTCATGGTCCGCACCTTTGGCGAGGTCTTCGAGGGCGCGGCGGGCAGTGAGAGCGTGGACGCATCGACGCTGCGAGAGCGGGTAAAGTCGATGGCGGCGGGCAGCGAGAGCGACGAGCCCGTGAATTACCGGATGGGCGAGATCCCTGACGGGGTGATGTTTGTTACTGCGGCCGTCGACACCGGCGGGAATCGCTTCGACGTGGTTCTGAGGGGCTGGGACTTGGAGCGGCGATCATGGCTGATCGACCGCTTCACGATCCGCCAGCGCCTTCATCCCGACGGCGTTATGCGCGATATCCGCCCGACGCGCGTGGCGGACGATTGGCTTGTGCTTGAAAGCCAGGTCATCGATCGGATGATCCCGCTTCAATCGGACCCTACGCTGGTGCTGCCGGTCGCGGTGACCATGATCGATACCGGCGACGGCAACGCGACCTGGCTGGCTTACGAGTTCGCCCGGCGCATGGACAAGAAGCGCTGGGCCGACTGGCGCAAGGTGCGCTGCATCAAGGGCGTCGGCGGGAAGCGCGATCGCGTCTCTGCCCCGACCAAGATCAGCAAGGACAGCGAAGGCAAGGTCGTTGAGCCGGTTATCACGTTGCACACGCTCGGCGTCGATGACCTGAAGCGCGACACCGTGGAAGACCTCGCGATAGCCGATGGTTCGCCCGGGCAATGCTATTTCGCGGTCAACACGCCGCGAGACGCCTTCGATGAGTTTTTCGGCGAGACCGAGCAGGAAGGCAAATGGGTCCGCAGCGGGCCCAACGAAACGCTCGACTGCTACGCCTACGCAGAGGCCGGGCGCATCATGCTCGAGCCCGACCGCAAGGACCGCCGCTGGGATGAACCGGCCAAGCGCCCCGTCTGGGCGCGGCCGATCAGTCTCGAACCCGACGAAGATCCAAGCGAACCTGACACCCCTGCGGCGGCGACAGCCCCGCAGCGGAAGCCCGCCAAGCGATCGATTCTCGACCGCTTCGACAGTCTCAACTCCGAAGGATGACGAACCCGATGGCCGAAACAGCCGCCGAAATCAGTGCCGAACTGGTTATCCTGCGCGAAGCGCGCCGGAAACTGGCGAAGGGCGAGCGGGTCAAGGACGTTTGGCGCGCGGGCCGTCGCATCGTTTACGCCGAAGTAACGCTCGACCAGCTCAACAAGACGATCCAGATGCGCGAGCGCGACCTTGAGGCTGCCGAGGCTGCGGAAGGCGGCCGCTCGCGCCGCCGCGCCATCGGGCTAGCCTGGACGAACTGACGTGGGCTTTATCTCAGGCTTGCGGGGCGCGCTTGCGTCGGGCGTGTCGGCGCTCGGCTTTGGCACCAATACGCGGGACTCTGCGCGCTACGACGTCGACGAGTTTTCGGGGTGGCAGCCCCCTATCCGCTTCGCCGGCACGACCTATGGCGACGATTGGGAAACCACGACGGGCCGCGCGCGCGACCTCGACGAGAACAATGGCTGGATCAATGGCGGCCTCGATCGCCGCGTCGAATCGGTCATTGGCGAGAATATCCGCCTCTCGGCGCAGCCCCGCCATACCCTGCTCAAGCGCGACTATGGGTGGCGGATGGAATGGACGGCCGACGTCCAAGATCGCTTCCATGTCTGGGGCAACGATATCGAGCATCGCAATGACGCTCGCCAGCGGCTCACCTTTGGGGCCCAAGCCCGCCTTGCCTATCTGACCTATGCCCGCGACGGCGTAGCATCGGCGGAGATCCGCGACAACGAACGCGGCATTGCCAACACGACCAACGTCCTTCTGATCGAACCGGAGCGCATTTCCACGCCGCCCGGCATGGTGGAGGGGCCCCGGCTCCGCAACGGGGTCAAGTTCGACGCGAACGGCGCGCCGCTCGGCTACTATGTCCGCAACTCGCACCCCGCCGACCGTAACGCCGGGACTGACAGTATCCGGTGGAGCTATATCCCGGCGCGGGGGCCAACGGGGCGCGCCAAGTTCCTGCATGTCTTCTCGCCGCGGCGCGTCGAGCAGAACACGGGCATCTCGCGGCTGGCCGAGGTCATGGTCCCGTCGAAAATGCTGGACCGGGTCGACCGCGCGGAGGTCAATGCGGCGCTCAAGGCGGCGATCTTCTCGCTGTTCATCAAATCGCCGGGCACCACAAAGGACCTGGAAGCCGCTCTGGCGCCCGGTTCCGATGGCGTGGGTCTCGACCCGTGGATTGAGAGCTACCTTGCGCACCGCGCCGACAAGCCGGTCAGGGTCAAGGGCGCGACCATCACGCACCTTCTGCCGGAGGAATCGGTCGAGGTTCCGAACGCCTCTCACCCAAACAGCAATTATCCCGATTTCGCGCGCTTCATCCTGATGAAGGTCGCGGCGTCGCTCGGCCTCGCCTACCCTCAGATTTCGCAGGATTATGCCGGCATCAACTATTCGTCGGCGCGCGTGATGCTGAACGAAATCTGGCGCTCCTTCCTTCAGGACCGCCACTATTTCTGCACGCATTTCCTGACGCCGATCTATGCGGCATGGCTCGAGGTCGAAGTCGCCAATGGCGATGTGAAAGTGCCCGGGGGCCCGGCCAATTTTTACCGCAACAAGACGGCGCTTTGCCTCGCGGAATGGATCGGCCCCGGACGCGGGTCGGTGGATCCGCTCAAGGAAGCGAACGCCGACAATCTCGACACGGCGGCAGGCCGGAAATCGACGGTCGAATCCATCCTCGAGCGCGGGCGCGACCCGGTCGACGTCATGTCGGAAGAGGTCTGGATCATGGAGGAACGCGAACGCCGCGGGCTCCCGCCGCTCAACTACAACGTCAAGGCGGCAACCGCCGCATCGGAAGAGGACGCGAGCCAGGGCACGCAAGACGACAAGGACGGTGACGGCATTCCCAACGAGGCCGACCGCAAGAAGCCGAAAGGGAAAGAGAAGTGAGGCAGCCTCGCCCGCAGGGCTTCCCCAAGATCGCGGCGCAGCTATTTGGTCGCCCGCTCGCCATCACCGAGCACCACGCCGAGATCATGGCGCGCGTTTTCGATGAGAAGCTGGGCATCGTCAGCTCGAACGAGATCAATAGCGTTGCGCTCGACGCGCGCGCGATCGTCCAGAAGGTCGCGGAGGTCGAGCGCCAGGCCCTCGCCCGCGATGCATCTTATGACCGGGACGCCCGCAAGTCCTACCGGATGGACGGCAACATTGCCGTGATCGAGGTCGACGGCGTGCTCGTCCACAAGGGGGGATGGCTCGACGCTGCGTGCGGATTCGTCGGGTACAATTACCTGCTCGCGCAACTTGAAGAAGCCTATCGCGACCCCGACGTTTACGGAATCTGGCTCGAGCTCAATTCGCCGGGCGGCGCGGTCGCCGGTCTCTTCCAGTTCATCGACGAGATGGTCCAGATGACGGCGGAAGGCGGCGGCAAGCCGATCCATGCATGGGTCAACGAACAGGCGTGCAGCGCCTGCTACGTCATCTTGAGCGCATGCGACAAGGCGCACGGCCCGGTGAGCGCGATGGTCGGCTCGATCGGCTGCGTCGCCACGCTGCGCAACGTCAACCGTGCGCTCGACGAGGCGGGGATAGACATCGAGATATTCCGCTCTCGCCCGCGCAAGATGCGCGGCGGCCCGCTTGAGCCGATGGACGATGAGACCCGCGCGCGGATCCAGCGCAGCGTCGACGAGGCGGACGACATCATGGCGGGCATCATCGCTGCCGGACGCGGGATATCGCTCGACGCGATCGACGCCATGCAGGGCGACTGGTTTGAAGGAAACGAAGCCCTGAAACTCGGCCTGCTCGACGGGATCATGACCGAGCGGGCGGCGTGGGCGATCCTCGAAAGCGAGGTCGACGACATCAAGCGAAACATGAGGAACAGCCGATGAGCCGCATTGCACAAATTCGTGCGGCTGCGGCGGGCGCGAGCGCGTCCGACGTGGCCGATGAAGAAACCCCCAACACCCCGGACGACGGCACCGCGCCGCCGGCCAAATCGAAGCGAAAGGACGACGAGATGGCGGAAGCCGAACAGAATGCCGCGGTTGAGACCGCGAAGAAGGAAGGTCATGCGGCGGGCTTCAAGGCCGCCAACGAACGCATGGCCGCCGTCATGGCCAGCGAGCACTACGCTGGTCGCGAGGCCGCCGCGGCCAAGATGCTGTCGAAGGAAGGCATGAGCGCCGACGACATCATCGATGTGCTCGCCGCGAGCCCCAAGGCCGAAACGACCGCGACCACTCCCGAGGCGAACAAGGAAGCCGCTGAGGAAGCTGCCCGCAAGGAAATGAAGGACGCGATCCAGAGCGGCAAGAACAGCGACGTGGACGCCGACGCGGGCGACGCCCCGAAGGAAGCGAACCACGGCTGGGACGCCATCCACGAAGAAATCCGCTCGGCCCGCGGCTGAGCCCCGACCCACGAAAGGACGATCGAAATGACGACCCTCACCGAACCGGTCCATCCGACCGAATCCCTCATCTCGGAAGCGTCGGGCGAACGCTCGCGCGCTGCCATCACCGTTGCCAGCGGCGCGAACGTCAAGGCGTGCCAGGTTCTCGGCGCCGTCGAGACCGGCACGCCGACCGCAACCGCTGGCGCTCCCTTCAGCGCGGGCGGCGGCACCGTCGGCGACGGCGCTGTGTCGGCCGTTTCCGCTGACGCGGGCGCAATGGCTGGCGACTGGCTGGTTGAAATCGTCGGCGCTGCCGGCGCGACCGCCGCGTTCAAGGTCATTCGGCCCGACGGCTCGATCGACGGCCAAGGCGCCGTTGGCACGCCCTATAACGGCAGCGGCTCCATCAATTTCTCGATCGCGGACGGGGCAACCGACTACGGCCCGAACATGTTCATCCCCATTACCGTCACCTACGGCGACGGCGATTCCGCTAAGCGGTATGAGCCGCTTGACCTGGCGGGAACGGACGGTTCGCAGATCGCCGCCGGCATCTCCTACGGCAACTATGACGGGACTGACGGGGCGGTCCCCGGCGTCGCGTTCGTGCGCGATTGCGAGCATAACGCTGACATCGTGGTCTGGCCGACGGGTATCACCGCCGATCAGAAGGCAGCCGCCGTCGCCCAGCTCGCCGCGCTCGGCATCATCCTCCGCTAATCCACCGCAACAATCGACGCGAGGGCGTCGGGACATTGGTCTCGGCGCCCTTTTTGTCATCTTTGAAAGGATAGTTCGTCATGCTGACGATGGACGTTTTTTTGCAGGACGCCTTCTCGGCGATCTCGCTCACCCAGGCGGTTCGCCGTTCGCAGACCATCCCGGGTCTGATCGGCAACCTCAATCTCTTCACCCCGGTGCCGGTTCGCACGCGCAGGGTCGCGGTCGAATCGAAGGCCAACACGCTTCGCATCATCCAGACCAGCGAGCCGGGCGCACCGCGCACCCGCCGCGCCAACGACAAGGCGAAGATCGTCGATCTGCGCGTCCGCCGGATCGAGGAATCGAGCCGCATTACGGCGGAAGAACTGCAGGGCATTCGTGCCTTCGGTTCGGAGACCGAACTCAAGTCGCTGCAGAAGGAGGTCGCCGAGCGCCAGCAGGGCTGCATCGACGATCTCTCTGCGACGGTCGAACGCCTGCGGCTGTCGGCTGTGGGCGGAATTCTCGTCGATGCCGACGACAGCGTCATCTACGACTATTACGACACCTTCGGGTTCGTACAGGGTGGCGAAATCGCCTTCGATTGGGCGAACAAGACGAAGGTCAAGCAATTCGTTGCTGCCAACGTCATCCGCCCGATCGTCCGCGCTCTGGGCGGCATCGCCCCTGCTGGGATGCGGATCGTCGCGCTCTGCGGCGACGACTTTTTCGATCTTCTGCAGGAAAATGCGGAATATCGCGAAGTCTACAAGAACAACGAAAAATCGAGCAAACTGCTCGAGGACACGGTGTTCCAGTCGGTCGACGCATGGGGCGTCACCTGGGTCAACTATCGCGGCACCGACGACAATTCGACGGTCGCGATCGGGGCGACCAAGGCGAAGTTCTTCCCCGTGGGCGTGCGCGGCCTGTTTCAGGAAGCGTTCGCTCCGGCCCCGACCTTCTCGCTGGTCAATACCAAGGGCCAGGAATGGTACTCGCGCATTGTCATGGACAAGGACCGCGAGGAATGGGCCGACATCGAGATCGAATCCCATCGCCTTCCCATCTGCACCCGCCCCGAAGTGCTGCTCCGCGGCAAGTCGGGCTCGTAACAGGAGGGCCGAGCGATGACCAAACTCGTCAAATGCAAGGCGCTCGTCGCATGCACCGAGTTTGTGGCCGGCTTTGGCCAGGTCCACATGAACCCGGATGACCCCGACCATGCGGAGGTCGAAATTCCGGCAGAGGCCGTCGCTCGGCTCGTGGATGACGAGAGGGTCGTCGTGATCGACGGCTCTCTCGATCCCCTCGACCACGATGGCGACGGCAATCCGGGCGGTTCGCTGCCGGGCGAACAGTCGACCGCCGCGAAGGGCCAGCGCGCCAAGGCCGCTGGCAAGGCGCCCGCAAAGCGAAAGTCTCGGAAACCCAAGGCCAAGGCGGACGCTGAAACGCCCGCCCCGACGTCGCCCGCTCCCACGGAAGCGAATGACGAGACCCCCGCCCCGAATGCCGAACCGCCGGCGACTGAGGGAGAAGGCGCCCCTGCCGCGACCGATGGTCAGGACGTGGCTCCCTGATGCCCTCCCCGCTCGAATCCCTGACCGATGCCGTGCTGGATCCCGGCACGGTCGAGCATTTGGGCGACACCTTCACCTATACGCCGGCGGGCGGCGCCGCCGTCACCGGCGTGTTGGGATTTGTCGATTATGGCGAGGATATCGCCAATCCGATGGCGCCTGGCGCGGGCACGGTCTCGCAGACGATCGTCATCGAGCTTCTGGCCTCGCTGTTCCCGACGCGACCCAACGATTCCTGCCGCGTCACCGGTCTCCATCGCTACCCCGGCGCCATCTACAAGCCGATCGGCCCGGTTGCGTCGGATAGGGGCTTCTGGCGCTTCTCGCTTCAGAAAGTGCCCGCCTGATGGCTGCTACCGACACCGCATGGACGAAAGTCGCGGCGGCAATCAAAAACGAGCTCAAGGCCGCGCGCCCAGCGGTCAACTGGTTTACCTCCGCCGACCGGAGCGACATGGACGCCCTTGGCGAGGCTGACCTTCCCGCTGTCATCATTGGCGTGGGCAAGGTGGATTTTGCGTTCTCCGAGATGTCGGCCCAGATGCGCCACTCGGCCGAGATACTGTTTTCTGTGCAGAGTGGCATCGAAAGCGGCATGCACATCGATTCGTCCAATCAGGACATCATCGCATTCATCGTCGAGACGCTTGCCGCGAGCAACCTGCTCAGCGGCATGGTCGAGGATCTTGACCCGGTCAGCGCCGACGCTTCCGAGCAGGCCGCGCCCAACGTCGGCGAGGCGCTGCTGATCTACGCCTGCACCCTCTACACCCCGACCAACGATTTCCGCACGATCATCGGATTGAGCGGCGAGACCTTCTGACCCAACCGAAAGGACTGAATATGGCCCGCAAGCCTACTGTGTTGGCGGCAGCGCCAACGCTGCCCGCTGCCACCGTCAATTTCAACGCGATGCACGCAGCGATCGCCCGTGGCGCAAGCGCCGATGACGCCGTCAAGGCCGGTGTCGAAGCGACCGGCGCACCCAAACCCGAACCCGAAACGCCGAACGCCCCAGCCGCCAAGAGCGCCGACGGCGCCGACGCCTGATCCAAGGAGACTGATCTATGGCTTTCCAGACCCGCAAGGCGCGCAACACTGCCGTCGCGCTCATCACGCAGGCCGCTCGCGGCACTTTCCTCGATCCCGCGGCCAACAAGATGGCCGTGTCGAACCTCACGCTCGACATCAGCTCGGTAACTGTCAGCAACCCTGAATATACCGGCTCGGTCGACGTGAACGGGGACGAGGTCGTCGGCAAGCAGTGCACGCTCAGCTATGACGTGAACCTGCGCGCGCCCGGCGGCACTGCTCCGCCCTCCGCCGGCGCATATCTCCCCGGCATCCTCTTCGTGAACGCGAAGATGACCGAGGTCATCACGGCGTCCGCGATCCCCGCCGCGCCCGAGGCGCTTACCGCGGGCAGCACGACGGGCTTCACCGGCGGCGACGGACTGACCGCGACGGCCGACCTCTACAAGGGCATGATCGTCCAGCTTCCCGGCGCCGGCGCAGGGCTCGCCGGGCTGAGCGCGATTCGCACCAACTCGGCGGCCAAGGTCGTTACGCTCTGCGAGACCCTCGCCAGCGCGGCGTCGGGCAACTACCAGATCCCGAAGCAGCTCGCCTATGTGAACAGCGTCGGCGGCACGGATCCGTTGCCCATCTCGCACAAGGTCTGGGCCGGCGGGAAGCGGTACGATCTCGTCGATTGCCAGGTCACGTCGCTCTCTGTCTCCGTGCAGACCTCGACCAGCCGTCAGGGGAGCATCCCTGTCATCCGGGTCACGATGTCGGCCGTCATCTACGGCACCGCCGACGAGGCTACGCCGACAGCCCCCGCGCTCGGCCCCACGCCGAAATACCGGAACGGCAAGCAATTCCTTGCCCTCAAGGCGGTCGGCGGCTCGGGCTTCGAGCTCAATCTGGGCATCCAGACCGACGCGGCTCCGAATCCGAACTTCGAGAGCGGCGACGAGGGCGACGAGATCACGCAGAAGCAGATCACGCTCACGCCGAATATCCTCGGATACCGGAAGGCCGATTTCGACGCGATGGCAATGGCAGACGCGCAGGCGTACCATCCGTTCTTCGCGCTCTGGGGCAACGGCACCGACCAGAATGTCGCGGTCATCGTGCCCGATGCGCGCTTCACCCACGCCGGCGACGACCTGGGCGGAACGCACATCACCCAATCGCCGCAGCTTCTGGTCGACGTGATGCAGAAGAACGCGGCGATCGTCTTCCCTTACCTCTAATCTAAGGACTGTCCCCCATGTCCGATTCCCAGCGCGTCCCGGTGGACGCTTCCGAAACCGACACTTTCACCCCCGATATTCTCAAAGACCTGCCGAATGCGCCGACGTTCACGCTCAAGGCGACGACGTGGCGCCAGCGCGAGGCGATGGAATACGCGATCGAGGCCGCGGGCCTGCGCCGCTATCACGACGAAGAGGTCCGAGAGATCACTGTCGAAGAGCTTTGCCGCCTTTGGCAGTGCGACGAGCAGTCCGAGATGATCCGGCGCGTCAAAGCCTATTGGGAGGCGATCGACGACGCGGTCGAAGAAGCGTCGAACCATGCGCTCGAAACCGAAGCGGCGAAGGAGGCTGGCGAAGAGCCGCCAGAGCCACTGCCCCCGTTTGAGCATCCCGACGCGGAAGAGATGGGCGACCTGATGCGGCGCCTCACCGAGGCGTCCGAACGCATCCGCAAGATGGGCGTCGCCAACCTTCGCTATCGCCGCGAGATCCCGCGCTACAACATTGCGCATGCCTTGCTCGGCTGGACCGGCCTCAAGACGGTTCCGAGTTTCGAGGCAGGCGTCATCTCGATCGATAGCGTGATGGATCTCCGCAAGGAACTGATGGAGACATTCGGGGCGGAGGTCGGCGCGGTGGCGTTCGACCAGGTCGCGATCCGATCGCTCAAGCGCATTTATCTGCTGCCGGACACGGAAAAAAACTCCGAATCGCCTGCGCCATCAGCGTCGACCCCGGCGCCTACGAAGGAGAATGGGCAGGCGTCAACCAATGGGAAATCCCCGGAATCGGAACCTTCCGGCGAAACCCCCGAAAGCTCGTCGCCCCCCGAAACTTCAAACTGATCCGCGTCTATCATCTCTGCGATCGCGGCATGCAGGGTCATGTCTGGCCAGATGGCCGCGGGCTTCTCGACCAGCCCAACCTCCTGGTCGAGGCATGGTCGGTCATCGGTGACGCAATCCACAAGGCCAAGAAGGGAGAAGCCCAATGATCCGCGCGAAGGTCGTGCCTGACATCACGGCCCTCACACGGATCCAGCGCGCTTTCGACCGGCAGATGGAGCAACGCCTGCTCGACGAGAGCGACCGCGCCGCGGCGGAGGCCCTGACGGACATGCGCCGCGAGATGGAAGCGGCTGGGCTTGGTCGGCTTGGAAACGGGCTCGGCTACACGTCGGACAAGAAGAAGGGCAAAGGCGTCCACCGCAGCGGAAGAAGGGTGTCTGCATCGGGCGTCATCTTCATCCGCTCCGGCTCCGAGCGAACGCGCGGGGCGATCGAAAGCTACACCGCAGGGGCGGAAATCAGGCCCAAGAAGGGGCGGTATCTGTGGATCGCAACCGACGATATCCCCGCGCGCGTTGGCCGGAAGCGGATCACGCCGGAACTTTATAACCGCTCACCGCTGGTCACGCGGATCGGGCCGCTCGTGAGGGTGACGGCCGCCAACGGCACACCGCTGCTCATCGTGCGCAACGTCGGCGTCAACGCTGCCGGCGCTGCGCGCTCTGCCCGCTCGCTCACCAAGCGCGGACAGCCCCGCAAGGGACAAATCGGCGTCGATTACATCGTCGCATTCTTTGGCATCGAGAGGACGAAGCGCACTGCTCGCGTCAACCCGAAGGCAATCGCCGCCGCGCGCGCTCAAGAGATGGCGCGCAGGCTTGGAACAGGAAGTCGATCGCAGGTTTTTTCATGACCGACAGCAGCATCTTCCCCGTCTTCATCAGGCCCGAGCTCGACGATAGCTCGCCCGCGTTCGCGGAGTTCACGCGCCGCGCGTCGACGGCCTCGAAGTCGGCGGCGGCTAGTTTCAAGGCGGATTTCCGCGAGATCACGAGCGTCATCAGTAACGCGCTGTCGAAGGGCGTCCAAGGCGGGCGCTTGAACCTTGACGTCTCGTCGCTGAAGCAGGCGCAGGCGGAGGCCCGGCTGTTCGGGGACGCACTCACCGCTACGCTTCGTTCGGCGCAGTTGCTCGCCAAGGAGACCGGCGACACGAGTGCGGGAACGCGCCAGTATATTATCGCGCTCGAAACCGCATCGCGCGCGCAGGACGAGAACCGCCGCGCCATCGATGCGGAGATCGCGACCTATTCGCGGCTGCAAGCGGCAATCGACGCAACGTCGGATGCAAACAGCCGCCTTGCGCAATCATACCGAGCCACCTTCGCCGAAGAAGCGCGCCTGGCAAAGCTCGAGGTAGCCAACAGCCGCTTTGGAGCCTCGATCGCGCCGGCGATGAAGTCGCGCGCGGTGGACAACGGTGCGACCTTCAGCGCACTCGCTGAACTTGCGCGTCAGCAGGGCGAAGCCGCGAAGAAGGCGGGAGAGATGGCGGCCGCGGAACAGCGGCTGGCCCGTGAACTTGAAGAACTGCGCCGGGCTGAATTGGGCGCGGCCGAGGGCGCACGGATCATCGAAGGCGTCTATCAGAATACCGCGCGTGCCATCGATCATGTCACGAAGAGCGCCGCGGAGTCGGCCGCCGTATTCGAGCGCGTGCTCGAAGCCAGTTCGGAAGTGGCGAACCGGCGCTTTACGGCCTTCATTTCGCCGGCGGCTTCCACGAGCGCCTTGTCGAGCGGCGCGGGATATCGTGAGCTTGAGAAGGCAGCGCGCGCGGCCGACGAATATGAGCGCCAACTTGCGGAACTGCGCCAGCAGGTTGACCCGCTCGCCTTCGAGCAGGCGCGCGTCAACAAGGAGCTCGAGTTCGCAGCCGTCGCATTTCAGCGCGGCGATATCTCGGCGGATCAGTTTGCGGCGCGCACTCAGCAACTCAACACGTCGCTCTCGCGCATGCGCGGTGGCTTCCGTGACACACGTCAGGGCATGGTCCAGGTCGGCCAGCAGATGCAGGACGTGGCCATCAGCTTCATCTCTGGCCAGCGCGCCGGCACGGTGCTCGCGCAGCAGCTTCCTCAGCTTGCTTTCGCGGCGAGCAGTTTCGGCGGCAAGATCGGTCAGGTGGCAACCACCCTGTCCGGCCCTTGGGGCCTTGCGCTGGTTGGCGCGTCTTTCGCGCTCGGCGCGTTCATCGACAAGTTGCTCGACGCCGACGATGCGAGCGACAAGGCGCGCAAGTCGACCTTGGATTTCACCAATGTGCTCGATTACCGGCGCATGGCGATCATAGATTTCAAGGATGCCGTCGATCAGCTCACGCAATCGACGCGCGGCTTGATCGACGTCCAGGCGATCGCCGCTGACCAGCTTGCCGCGAATGCGCAGGCAGCGATTGCAGAAAATGAGCGGAAGCTCGCCGCGGTCGAAAAGGAAATCGCGCGCATCAAGAGCTTTGGCGACACCCGGCTTAACGAGGTCGCCCTGCCCGGCCTTCAAAAGCAGCGTGATGAACTGCTCGGCACCCGGGACCAACTCGAAACGTCCGCGGCCAATGCCCGCCTCGCACTGCTACGCCGCGAGGTCGACGAGTCGGTGGATGCCGCCAAGGGCGTGCAGGCGCAGCTTGAGCGCAAGATTGCAGAGCTCACGCTTCAGCGTTCCGAAAGTGCGAAGGCTGAAACGAACGACCCGATCCTTGCGGCGCAGCGGCGTCTAAAGCTCGGAGACCGGTACATCACCGAGGGCGAATTTCAGCGGCAGTACCGAGAGCTTGAGCGTCAGCGTCAGACCGAGCGCAGCGCTGAGAAAAACTCGAGCCGGGATGCCTCGCTGGGCGACATGATCGCGCTCATCAAACAGCTTTTCCCCGGCGCAAGGATCACGTCCACCACGGGCGGCGATCATAAGAAAAATTCCGACCACTACGCGGGCCGCGCCATCGACTTTGTTCCTCGCGGGGGCATGAAGCAGTACACGTCGGCCGAGGTCGAGAGCATCCTCGAAGAAGCGGGCGTCGATATCCGCCGTAACAAGAGCGGCGTGAAGCAATTCTTCGGTCCGGGCCGGTCGGCTGAGAAGCCGGGCGATCACGACGACCATTTCCATTTCGCCTTCGAGGGCAAGGCTCCGGATCCCGAGCGCGTCTTGCAGGCGCAGGAGCGCGCCGCCGAGAAACTGCGAAACCAGATTGAGCGCACCGTCGAAAGCGTGGCGCGTCTCCGCGGCAACTTCGACGAAGCCCCGCGCGATATCGATCGCGCCGCGGCTGCCGTCATGGACCTCGACCAGGCGATTGCCGACATCGACCGCAAGCTGAAGGCAGGCGGTCTCACCGATGCGCAGCGGGAAGTCCTGAAAGCGACCCGACAGAGTGCCGTCGAGACGCGCGACGAGGTTATCCCCGATTTCCTTCGGCGTCCCTTCACGCGCGAGATCTCGGATCAGCGCGAGCTCATCGACGGGCAAAACATGCTGTTGCAGGGGCGTCGCGGCGAATATGAAGTCCTGCAAGACACGCTCGACCTTGCGCGGCTGCTCGGCGCTGAGAGCCTTGAAGAGCTTGGCACGCAGATCCAAAAGCGCGGCATCACCGCAGACCAGCTTGAGATCTACTACCAGCAGACGGACGAACTGCGCCGCCAGTCGGTCGAGCTCCAATTGCAGCAGGAACGCCAACAGAAGCTGCTCAGCGTCGTTGACCAGGTGTCCGACTCCCTGAAGAACGGCATCTATGATTTCCTCAGTGGTCGGGGCCTTTCGTCGGCCAAGACGCTCCTGAAAGACCTCTTCGAGACGCAAAAGCGTGCACTGACCGAGGATATCTTCACGGCCGTCTTTGGCGACGCCTTCCAGCGGCAGAAACTCAAGATCCTCGGCCTCGACCAGGTCGACGAGACCGGCAAGGCAATGGCGAAAGCGATGGCCCAGACCATCTCGCCCATCGATGCGCTTGGCAAGGCGGCTGGAAGGGCCGCAGATGTGCTCGATCGGATAGCGGCAAATGACAATGGCGGCATCGGCGGGCAGCAGGCGGTCGAGAGCCAGGTGGAGGCGGCTGTTGCTGGCAGCGAGATTGTCGTCACCGCGCAGAAGTCGGTGCAGCGCGAGCTCAATGACGCGCTGAAGACCCTTGGCGACAAGATCCTCGGAGAAAAGTTCACCGGCCAGCTCGGCAAAGTGATGTCGACGGTTCTCAAGGGCGCTGCGTTTGGCGAAGCGTCGTCCGGCATCTTGCGCAGTCTCGGCATCAAGCAGAGCAAGACGGGGGCGCAGATTGGCGGCGCCATTGGCAACGCCGCCTTTGGACCCATCGGAGGGTTCGTAGGCGGCGCGATCGGCGGCACGATCGGCGGCTTCTTCAAAAAGACCCCCAAGGGGTCTGCCACGATCACCGGGTTCGACAATGATGTCGGCTATTCGGGATCGAAGAAGCTACGCGAGGGCGTCACCGCGCTCGGTAACAGCGTTCAGGGCACGCTCAACAATATCGTCGACGCGCTCGGCGGGGACTTCGGCAATTTCGCGGTGTCGATCGGGCAGCGGAAGAAGAAATTCACCGTCGACCCGACTGGCCGCGGACGTACCAAAGGCGCAGGCGTCCTGAAATTCGCCTCGGAAGAAGAGGCGACGATGGCCGCTATCCGCGACGCCATTCTCGACGGCGCGGTCAAAGGCATCCGCGAGGGGGCGCAGCGCCTTCTCCGTGCGGGCAAGGATCTCGACAAGCAGCTTCAGAAGGCCGTCGATTTCCAAGGCGTGTTCCAGCGCCTCAAAGAGCATGACGATCCGGTGGGCGCTGCGCTCGATACGCTCGACCGCGAGTTCGAGCGGCTGAAGGACATATTCAAGGAAGCAGGCGCCAGCGCCGCCGAATATGCGGACCTCGAACGCCTCTATGGCATCGAGCGCGCGCAGGCGATCAAGGAAGCCTCGGAGCGGATCACCGCGAGCCTGAAATCGCTCTATGACGAGCTGACCGTTGGCGACAATGGCCGCTCGCTTCGCGATCGCCTCTCCGCGGCCCAAGCGGCGTATGACCCGCTCAAGGCCCGCGTGCTCGCCGGCGACAAGAGCGCCTATGATGACTTTGCCAGCGCGGCGCAGTCGTTGCTCGAAATCCAGCGCCAGTTCTCCGGCTCGCAGACGCCCTATTTCGACCTGCTCGACGAAATCACGCGCATTACGAAGGAACGCATCGACGCAGAATCGAACATCGCGTCGATTGCTGAAAACCGCGATACGCCCTTCGGCCCTTCAGGGAAGGCGACAAACGCGGCCAACGACAACGCGGCCGTCGTCGGAGCGATCGGCGAGACGAACGACATTCTGCGCAACATCGGGCGCATGCTTGCTACGGGCACTGGCGGTCAAGGCGGCCGTCTGTTCGCGACTGAGCCCTTCCTATGATCGTATTCCTTGAGGTCACGCCGAAGTGGCCAGCCGATGCAGAGCCGATCCTGGTGTGCTCGGCGGCGGACCCGCGCGCACAGGCATGGGATAACAAGCGGTGGGCAGCCGCGCTGTTCGACCCCGGCTCCCTAACCGTGTCGTTGTTTAGCGGCGAGATCGGTCAGACCATCGATAGCCGCGCGGCGCCTGTACTTATCGCGGAAGACGAGCTGCTAGCGATGTTCCCGGAAGCTCTGGACGTTCGCTGGGAATCGGCGGCCTATCGCATGTGGGCGGGAGATTTCGTTCAGGGCGTCTCCCCGGCCTATCTCGACTATGTCCTGCGGCCGGACGAGCATCTGTCCATTGGCGATCGGTTGACGATCGGCGGCGACCTTTTGAGCATGTCGATGACCATCGATGGGTCGGTCCCGGGCTTGTCGGTATCGCAGGTCTCGCAGGGCAAGGTGTCACGCTTTGAGAAGGAAGGCGGCTCGATCAGGCTGTCGCTCGACCCGGCTGGCGCTGCCGGCGATACGAAGGTGCTCAATCGTGAATACGCCGGCACGAGCGGCGCTGAGGGCGGCGAAAGCCTCAAAGGAACGCTGAAGCCTTGGATCTTTGGCCACGCGAAAAACGTCGAGCCGGTGCTGATCGACGAAGACAATTCGGTCTATCAGTTCTCCGGCTACGGCCCGATCGAAAGCGTCGACGCGCTTTATGAGCGGGGATCCAGCTTCGGCCCCGCTTTGGGCGACTATGCCAATTATGCGGCGCTGGTTACCGCCACGATCCCGGCAGGCCGTTGGGGCACCTGTTTGGCCAAAGGTTTGGTTCGCCTCGGCGCGCCGCAATTCGGGGTCATCACCGGCGATGTGAAGGGCGACAACGCTGGGGGCATGGTCCGCCGCCTGCCGGGCGCCATCTTGGAGCGCGTAGCGGCAGTGCGCGGGATTACTGCGCTCGACACGGAATCGCTCGACGCGCTCGACGAGTTTGCTGCCACCCTTCCCGAGGGCGGCTACATGAACATCGTCCTCACAGAGCAGATGACCTTCGCGGATCTCGCGCGCCGCATTTGTGCGCCCTACAATGCGCAGGCCGGGTTTTCGCTGATGGGGAACCTCTTCTGCGCGCGCGTCCAGGTCGGCACCCCTTCGTTCACTATCGACGCGCAGGGGCGCAGTCTGCCGCTCGTCGGCACCTTCGTCGAAGCGGACACCCCGCCACCGTACAAGCGTATCGTCATGTCGGGCGACATCTCGTGGCGGGTCCACTCGCTGTCGAACGAGATTGCCTTCTACGCCGACCAAATTGAGCGCGGAGCCTATGACGAAGCCGAGACCTATCGGGAAGGCAATATCGTCAGTCTGCCGGATGGGTCGCGCTGGATATATGTCAGCCCTACGGCAACCGCTGGGAACGAGCCGAGCGAGGATAGCGCCTTTTGGGGACGGATGGGTCCATCGGACAGGCAGACCTTTGAAAGCGAAGAAGAACCGACCGGAGCGAGCGAGGGCGACCTTTGGTTTAAGCCGTCCACCGGGGAGATGCGGCGCTGGAACGGCACGGACTGGGGGGATACGCTTGTCGACTTGACCGCGGCCGCACAAATTATCGTGGTCCCGCCTGTTGGGCAAAAGGTTACGCGCAATTGGGAGGGCACGCCAAAGGCCGGCCAGGTTCCCCGCGTCCTCACGCCGGGCGTCACGCGGGGCGGCGTCGACATTCGCACCGACGACGACACGACCTATTCAGTCTCGGCAACGGGCGGCCTCGATGGTCACGTCACCGTGAACAACACGGAAGGCAGCGCCGACAAGGGCAAGATTACGATCGCTGACACGATGACAGGTGCAGGCACGATCAACCTCGATGTCGCTTTTAGGGGTGTTTCTCAGGGTTCCTTCCCGATCAAGGTCGAAGTTGCGGATGACGCGCCGTCGGGCGGCGGTGGCGGATCGGCAGGAACGATATCGACCAGCATCTCTGGAACCTCCCCAACCGCAGTAACCGGCGACCTCAATGTGACAGTCGGTGCGGGCGGGATCGTCCGCCTCAGTGCATCCTATGAGTTTATCACGGACCAATTTTCCGGCAGCCAGAACATCACCGCGCAGTTTTACGAATGGAACGGGTCGGCGTTCGTTGCGATCGGCAGCGCGGTCCCGGCAGGCTCACCATACACTCCGGTCATCGGTGAGCCCGGCAGCGGCAGCATATATCTCGAACTGACGAGCCTGACGCCGGACGATGCGAAAAAATACCGGCTCTATGCATGGGCAAGCGGCGGCACGACGAGCGCGTCGCGCGCGATGTCCGGCATCGCCAATATCTCGACGGAGTAGGAAATGACCGCGCAGCGCCATTTTTATTTGATCGATGCGGAGGGGAACCAACTCTTTGGGAGCACTGAAGAGGCGGAGCTGCCCGAGGGGGCGTGCGAGGTTCCCCGCCTGCCCGGCCCCTTCGAGTGTTGGGACGCTCAGGCATGCGCCTTCACATACGATGCCGAACGACATGCCAATGCGAAGGCTGGCCTAGCTCACATTAAAGCGATGCACACGCGCAAGGCCATTGAAGCACACCTGATCTCGGCGGGGGTCTCGGCACCCGGAATGATGGTGGTCCGCGAAGCTGCCCTTCGCGGAATCACGCCCGTGGAACTGGCGGCAATCGTGCGCGCGAAGGCCGCTGAAGCGGAGGAACTCGAACTTGAACGGCAGGCTGCGAGCCTGTCAGGGCCCATGCAACCGGAGGAATAGATGGCCGATATTGACGTATGGAATCTCAGCTCTGTTCCTGACCCCCAACCAGATAGCCGCATCCCCGTTGCCACCGCTCCTGGCGCAGGAGGGCATATCGAGCTTGGCGAGATCATTGAACTGGGGGCGGTTGCTGTTACGGATGCTCTCGCTTCCACCGACAGCGGCAAGGGCGCGTCTATGGTCGGCCTCAATGATGGCAACAGCGTCCAGGGATTCGTTGACGCCCTCACCATCTTCCGCCCTGAGCAATACGGGGCTGTCGGCGACGGGGCGACCGATGACACTGAGGCCTTTCAGGACCTCGGGGACGCGGTAACGGCCAACGGGGGCGGGCGCATCATCCTCCGGCGCTCGGCAACCTATCGCATCGGCCAACAGGAATTCAGCGGGGCCGCCGATGGCGCGTCTTATCGCGACCAGCAGATGCTGCTGATCGAGGACGCAACCGGCCTTGTAATCGAGGGCAACGGCGCAACACTCAAGCTCAATGACGGGCTGCATTATGGTTCGTTCGACCCAGTAACGGGCGAGGTGTACGACCCCCCGCCCGGCGGGTTCACGGATGCAAACTACGCTGCGACGGTCGGGCATATCGTGCGGCTAGTCAATTGCACCAAGGTCCGCATTTTCGACCTGACGATCGACGGCAACCAAGATGAATTGATCGTCGGCGGTTACTGGGGCGATGTGGACATTCAGCGCCGCGCGAACGGGCTCACGCTGCAGGACGTCAGCGAGGTCGAGATCTCCAACGTCACGTCCAAGAACAACGGGCTCGACGGCTGCTATATCAAGGGCCGAAACCTCGCCGAGTATGGCGGGGTGCGTGACAACATCAACCTCAACGGCCTGACCCTTGAGAATAACGGGCGGCAGGGCGCGTCGGTCGTCGGCGGCAAGGGCATCGTCTTTAGCGGCTGTGTCTGCCGACTTACCGGACAGGGCACCATCTACAGCTCGCCGGGCGCCGGGATCGACCTTGAGCCTAACGGCTCCGATTGGTGCACGGATATCGAGCTCAACAATTGCAAGATCGAGGCGAATAAGGGCGTCGGCCTGATCGCGGATGCCTCACACGCCCGCAACGTGGCGGTAAATTGGTGCGAGTTTTGGGGCGGGTTTGCGACGGGAAGCGGCTCGCCGTTCAACAGCGGCGATGCAATCTGGCTCAACGTCGAGGGCGTCAAGATCCAGAACAGCATCGTTCACGGCTGCATATCGAACCTGCATGCCTCGGCGCAAATTATCGACACGGCGTTCGATGACGAAGAACATGAGGACTATGGGCGCTCGGCTCAGAATCGCGGCTATCTGTTTACGGGGGCCAAAAACCAGTTCTTCCGCACCGAGTTTTCTGTCTCCGGTACGCAGCGCATGGTACAGGGGGCGTCGGGCGGCTATTTCAAGGACATCACCCTCAATTACTACGGCTCCCGCACGGACTCGGACTTCATCGCTTCCTTTGCAACGGGGACAGTGATCGACGGAGTTAGGGTCAACGAAAGCCTCTCATCGCCTCCCGCCACGGGCTACTACATCAGCGCATCCAACGCGACACTTCGCGGGCAGGTGCATGTTGCCGGCCCCTATGTGCGCTGGAACAATGTCAGCACGGTAAACGACCCCCGCGTTGGCGCGATCGCCGAGGATGCCCGCGTCATGCGCGAGCTCCACCTTTCGGCGGTGAAGGCAGGCGCAGGGGTTCGCCGCATTCGGCTGGGCACGGCCGCGCCGACGACCGACACCTGGGCCCGCGGCGATATCGTAATCAATCAAAACGCGTCTGCGGGTGGAGCATTTGGCTGGGTTTGCACGACCGCGGGAGCACCGGGAACATGGAATGCGCTTGGCCCGATCGGCCTGGCGAGAGTCGCCAACGCCTACACGGCCACCAATGTGACAACGGATCGGTCTTTCGATGCCGACACGGTGACAATCGCCGAGCTCGCCGATGTCGTTGGAACGCTGCTCGCGGACCTTAAAACCGCGGGGCTCCTGCCATGACCGTCCCGCCCGTTCTCGACGGAAACGCGGCCCAAGTGCGGGCGATCATCGAACAGACGATCTCCACCGTCGAGGCGACGCGCGGGAAGCGGTGGGGCAGCGTTCCGGCATGGGCGGCGCTCTTCATCTCCATCGGGGGCATCGCCTTCACCGCTGGATCCCTTAGCGGCGA
>Ga0065721_10049693_pt1 | contig 28684 bp, 18 predicted proteins | sample Mesricmetagenome_FD_59108 | JGI IMG/M metagenome (GOLD analysis project Ga0065721, IMG submission 59108) | Mesophilic microbial community from rice straw/compost enrichment Sample: eDNA_1 v2 (version 2) | ecosystem: Engineered > Solid waste > Grass > Composting > Bioreactor | place: USA: Davis...
TGCGGGGTGAGTCACCGCATCATCGACGACATCTATGAGCGCTTCCTGATCCTGGCTACAGGGCATAATCGCCAGCAAAACCGGAAATGGAATCAGGCGAAAACCGCAACGCACTAAACTCCATAGCCACCTCGCGGGGCACCTTCCAGAAATATTACTCCCAGGTGGAGCTGCGCGCCTACATTGAGGGGACACTCGAGGTGGACGCACTACCCGCTGCCCCAGGTGTCTTCTACGGCTTTCGCGACGAGTCTTTCCGACAGAGATTTCTTGCTGACCGATACCGGCGTACCGTGTCCGTGCCGCCGATGCGCACGCTGGAGCGGCGCTTCGCGGAGCATGGCGCGGTATTGGAGCCGTTTATGGCAGCACTGGCACGGCTGGGGCGCATCCCTGGGCCGGAAGATCTGCCGGAGTATGCGCAGGTAGTGGAGCGCTTTGGGTCGGCGAAGCGGGCGCTCATGCTGGTTAACCGCGTGACCGGGGCGGACGCCTGGACCGAGATTGCGGCGAAGCGGGCGGAAGACCTTCTGGTGTACCTGGCGCTGTCGCGCTTCCCCCGGCGCCCGCCGCTCTCGGCGTTGCCACTCCCGACCCAACGGGACGCTCGGGCCTTCTTCGGCTCCTACGCTCGGGCGTGCGCGGAAGCCGACGCGCTTCTGTTCCGGGCAGGGGACGCGGCGGCTATCGATGCGGCGTGTCGCCAATCGAAGGTCGGCCGACTCGTGGACAATGCGCTGCTGCTGCATCGAAGTGCGCTTCCCGAGACCGCGCCGCTGCTCCGCATCTACGAAGGCTGCGCCCGGGCTCTCGTGGGTGAGGTTGAGGAGGCGGACGTGATCAAACTGCACCGGCACTCGGGAAAAGTCTCCTACCTGGCGTACCGTGATTTCGAGACCGAGGCCCACCCGCTCTTGCGCTTCCGTATAAAGGTAACGCTGCCAACGCTCTCGGTCGAGTTCTTTGACCACTCCAGTACGAGGGAGGCGTCGTACCTCAAAACAAAAACGGGGCTGAACATAGCCGTCGAAGCCACATCGAGAGAAGACCAGGCGACGTCACGAGATATCGTAGAGTAGGTCACGGTCGAACTGGCGGTACTCGGCGTCGAGTTGGTAGAGTTGGTTCCACACCAACTGACGCAACTCAATAGCCGGGTCCACACAGTAGCGGGCAAATTCCTCCTGGGTGAACTGCCCGTGTGGAAAGAGGATTTTGGTCAGTCCTGAAGCTATGGCTCGGACCGATTCCTCGTTCCGCCGATACGCCCGCGTTCCCAGCAGGCGGACGCGCTGGGCGCACATCTGGTCGATCGCCAGATCCTCGCGCAGAGCTAGGAGGGCATCGCCGAAGAAGTCAGATTTCAACCCGGTGGAACTCGCGAAGGAGGCCCCGCTGAGCTTCCGGATCTTCCACCCGGGAAGAATGCCGCGCATCCGGTCGAGGAAAGCAGTCTCCTGAAGGAACGGCGGTAGGTCCCGGATCAGGGGGTCGGCCACCGGATTCTGGTGCTCGTCGAGCAGAACATTTGCCAGAAGGACCAGGCCGCAATCGCTCGCCATCTGATGCAGTCCCCCGCGCGTGAGTTGGCCGTTCGCAAGGTAACCCTTAAGGCCTCCAACGATCTCCTCCGGCTTTTCGAAGCGCAACGTCTGCACCTCATCCAGAACGACGACAGCGAACCGCGCGAGCAGGCCCGGCAGACCGTTGGCATTGTTGACGAACAGCACCGCAGGCGAGATGTTGCCTCCGGAGACGAGACGTACGCGCGGGCTGATGTTCTCGTAGAAGAAGCTCTTCCCCGTCCCCTTAGGTGCCAGTTCGATCAGGTGCATGTTCTTCTGCACCAGGGGCAGCAGACGGCACAGGATCAGAGTCTGCTCCTCATCGGAGAACGCGGAAGGGAGGTAGCCCATAGACACCAGAAGTAACGCCCGCCATTCGGCTAGGGAGAAACGCGCGCGCGCTTCCCGCCACAGAGACAGGTCCACAGACGCTTGCATGGGCTTGAAGCCGGAGAGTACAACTCCCTCCTCCGTATTCAGGAGTTGTGCGATGCCCCACATGCCGCCCTTCAAGAGTTCTGGGTAGCTGCGGGCCAGATCCTCGCTGACGTGCGCGTCGTGGATCCCGAGCGAGGCAAGGCGGCCCAGTATCTCCTGGCGGCTGCGGTTAAGGATGATGTCTATCTGGAGAGGAGTGAGGACCTTCACCATCTCGCCAGAGAGCAAGCGCGCGCGTATCAGGTTCTGGTCGTCCGGCCGCGGGATAGCGCGGCTGGCCCATTCCTGGATGCGCTCTACCTCGTCCGGGCTGAGTGGGCCGGTTCCGGGGATGATGGTGTCGAGTGCCCATTCGGCCACGTATCCGGGGACACCGCGCTTCAGCAGACCACTCGCCTGCAGGCGGCGTTTGTCAATAGCCAGATCGCCGAAGATATCTCGCACCCGCGCCGACAGCGCCGTAATGTCTACCGGTTCGGAGGAATAGTCGTCCATTCTCACGTCCGCCTTAGAAGTCGAGGTCCCGCGCATCCAGTGTGCGCCGGTAAAGGGTCTCGCTTGAGATCTCGACGCTGCACTCCACCGCGAACGGGAGTCCGTTGTCTAGCAGCGCGCACTCCAGGGTGGCGCGCAGGCGGGTCTCGGGACTAGGCCAGGGCGCGAGCGCGAGGGAGCATTCCCCCTGCGACAGCGGACCAACTACGTCCTCAATGACCAGATGTTCCGGGCCGGACCAGCCCCCGTCGCCCCAGAGCCGAGCGCGCAGAAGGCGTACGGCCGTTGGTCCCGGGTTTTCGACGGCAAGGACGAGAGTGGCCGCCGCGCCCGCCCGCCCGCTGCCCGATAGACGGGCCGTAAGGCGGGGGATGACCACGTCACGGGCAAACTCAATCCAGGGGCAAACGACCTCTTCGGGCCAGAGACCACCATGCGCATAAGGGGCGCGCCCCCCCCTCCCGTCCGATTCCAGGAACGCCCCGTCGTCCAGGTGCACCAGGACATCCGTCGGCACACCGAAGCGGTCGCCGTTCAGAAGGGCACAGGGAGCCGAGTCTGTCCACTCAGGGGGGGGGAGTTGTACTCCAGACTCCTGCGGCTCCTTCCAAGCGGCACGGCCCTCCGCGCGCATGCCCGGCGGGCATATGGTTCGGCGGGGTACGTCCGCCGACAGCATCCGGCCGTGGTCGGTGGCAAGGACCAGACGCAACCGGCGGTCGTTCGGTACCGCTCGAACGACCTGGAGGATAATCTCCACCAGTCCTTCCAGCATTCCCGCGGCGCGCTGCTCTGCCGTTGCAGCGGGCGGGTCGTGGTACGCCTTGTCCGGCTGACAGTGGCTGAAGACCAGGACCGAACCGGGCGGGGCGGTAGCAGCGACCGTAGCGGCGTCCTTCTCAGTGACGCGGCGGGCGCCTTCGAAGCAGGGCTCCGGCGTGTCTGTGAACTCCGCGGCGTTACGCGGGGGCATTCCGTTCATCAGAGCGGGCTTGGCGAAGCGGGTGATGGTAGGAAGCGGAGCGAAGACTGCGGTGGCGCGGACCTCGGTCAGCCGCGATTCCCGCCGGCACAGTTCCCGCCGGAAGAGATCGGCATTCGGAAAGGGGAGTCCATCCAGGATAACCCACAGGGTCAGCGTCTCCGGTGTCGCTAGGCGGCTTTCGCGAAGGCGCCGCGCTTCGGACGTGGCCAGCGCATCGTGACCAGGACCACCTGCCAGGGCGGCCGGATAGGTGGCCAGGCGCCACTGGGCGAAGGAGCGGGCTGCCGCAGCGATGGTTGCGTGCGCCGCGGTGTCGCCAAATCGGCGTTCCCAGAGCCGGTACGGCAAGTAGGCATCTTCAAACCAGCGAATCGCTTCGGCGGAGGTGGCATTTCGCGCAAGGGGGGGCGGAGCGGGCGGCGGGCATGCACGGCGGAGCGACTCCAGGCGATGCGCCGGCAGCGCCGCGGAAAGGTCGCGCAGGATCGTGGGGGTCAACTGTTCCGGGTAGGCACTATAGTAGTCCGCTTCCAGTTCCGCGGCGATGGTCCGGAGCGCGGGCGCCAGCGGCACCTCCGCGAGCCGCGCCCGCAGTCCCGCTATGCCTAGAGACGGGACAAGTGCCGACCATCGTTCGCGCGCGCGCGCCTCCCACCGCGGGGGAATCGCTGCGGGGAACAGTTCCGAAGCGGCTCTGTTCTCTTCGGGGGCGTCCTCTACTCCCTTCTCCGGGGGCGCATGGCCGAGCAGTAGCTTGTCCAGGGCCTGTGTTGCCGCTCCCGGAATGCTAATCCCGGAAATGTACGCCAGGCGCGTCAAAGGACTGGTGTCCATCAGGCCACTGGCCCGCGCGCGTCCGCGCCAGATCTCAACTTGACGCTGGATGAGCGGTGCGAATTCGGCCCATTCTGCGTCGGTACCGCCCTCGTCTGTCCCGGCGTCCAGCCACAGCAGGAAGCGCGCGGCATGGTCCGGCGAGGGCGGCGTATGCCAGGGGCCGTCCGGAAAGAGCGAAGCAAGAACGTCCGGAAGCCAGGCGGCCACCCGCTCCCAGAACGTGCCCCCTGCTTCCCCCTCCGCTGGCAGCGCGGGTGATGCGAGCGTGAGCGCCGTGAGATCGACGCCGGCGTCAGCGAGTCGGCGGGCGAGGATGGCAAGTTCCGCACCGTCAGACTCGGGGCAGAGCATGCGTAGTGTGTCGCGCGCCGAGACCGCCGCGCGCGTGTCGAGTCCACGCGCGGCGGCGAACCGAGCCGCCCAGCGGCACAAGGCCTCGCCGCGTACCAGGAGGCCCGGCGCCGGGCGGCCGTGCCAGTGCCGTAGAGTTGCCAGCAGGGTCCGTTCATCACTCACGAGCGTGACACCCTCCGGCGGCACGGCATCGCCCGTCCAGTCCAGCAGGATCATCTCGCCCCCACCGTATCCGCTACGAGGGATTGGAGGCGCGCCAGACAGTGTTGGCGGTGCTCCGGTGAGGACAGCGCCAGGAACCGGGCGACGATGGCCTCGATCTCGTCGGCGTCAATCCGCTCGCGGATCTGGGCACGCAATGCGACGAGCCGCGGCCGCTGGTTCTCCGGCAGGAACGGCAAGGGCACCTCCAGGCGCCGCTGGAGGTCTGAGAGGTTCGTATGGTCCGCCGCGGCTCGCCGCTCCAACTCTTCGAGGGCGGCAATAGCCCGTTGCGCCTCGCCGTCACTCAGGGAGCGTACCCGCGCGACCGCCTTTGCGAACAGGTCCGCCTGGGGAGGGGAGAAGTGTGGGGTGAACTGAATGCGGGCCTCTTCTAGCCCCCGAATCAGCGCGTCGGCCTCCTCCGGGGAGGTAACTGTCGGCACCGACGCACGCTGCAGCGCGGCGAACGCCCCCGCGATACCCTCTGCTCTCTCAGTGGCGGCAGCGAGCAATGCCTCTTCGGGACTACCATCGTACCGGCTGGCCTGCCGGTTCAGCTGAGCGCGAAATACTTCCAGGGCGGCGGGGGTGTCGATTGCATCCAGGCGCGCCGTCATCCCCTCGGCGAACGTTTCGAGGTCAGAGAGAGCGCATTGGACTGCATCGCGAAGGCTGCCGAGTTCGGCCTGCACCAGCGGAGTCACGGGCCGGCAGCTCTCCAGCTCAGTCGCCAGGTTCCGCAGATTTTTGATCGACATGGCGTCGAAGGACTGGTGGCGGAGCCCGCGGAGGTACTCACGCAGTTCCGCGTCCTTGCGCTCGTCCTCGCGCGCCTTCTTCGCCTTTTCCAGCTCTCTACGGGCGGTTACTACATGGGTGCGTAGGGACGCATTGCCGTGCTCGACGGCAAGCTGCGCCAGCTCCTCGAGTTCGCGATCCTGCTCTTTGAAGTCTTCGAGTTGTTGCAGGTTGGCGAGTGTCCGGCACCGTTCGAGGACGCGCGCTTCCAGTTTCTGGGTGATTCTGGCGCGCAACTGCTCTTCGCTCAGGGCGCTGCCACGCTGGATATGCGAGAGCGCGGGGAGCGTGCTGATGCGCTTGTAGAGGCGCGCCACGTCGTGAGGCGTGCTGCGCGGTGCGTCGAGTGCCGACAGGATATCCTGCTCGATCGTCTCGTAGGTGGTGAGCTCCTTCAGGTTCTGCGCCAGGAGGTCGGCGAGACGCTCAGCATCTCCTGCGACGGTGGAGTCCAGTTCGGCCTGCCCCGCTATGGCGCGCAGGTCGGCAATGGTCTTGCGGGCGTCCTCGGCGGAGAGGCGGTTCTGGCGCACGTGGTCGAGGAGCACGCGAACACGCCGCGCCTCGGCATCGCGGTCCGTCCGCTCGATGCGCACGTCCGTCCGCAGGTAGCACAGGGCGTCGATGAGTTGATGCTTCTCGATATCCGGTTGGAAGTCACCGATACTCCGGGGGAGGCCCGCCTCATAGATCTTGATCTGATCCCGGTTGCGGGCAAACCATGCGCAAAACAGCAGCGTAAGATGATTCAGGTCGTAGCCGAACGGCGGCTGTAGGAGGGGGAGCAGGGCGTCCTTCACAGACACCCGCTGTTTCTCTGGGGCGAAGGCGTCGTCCAGATGCGCCCAGCCCTTCTTGACCTTCGGCTGCGTGGGCTCCTGGAGGTGGTTGGAGACAGATATCAGGGTCCAACTCTCTGGCCGACCGTCGCGCAGGTAGTGGAGGTAAATGTCGTTCGCGATGGCGTTGACGCGGCGGTCAGGTTCGGTGAGCTTCGACTGGAACAGGAGGAGATTGGCAATCTCCTTAACCGCTGCCTTGAGCCTGGGTGTCGAGGCAGGAAGGTTGCCCTTGAATCCGGGAACTAGGCCGGTGTACGCGTACTTGTAGCACTCCTCCAGCAGGATTCGCAGCCGCGTTTGAGAGGAGGAGGCGATTTCGGCTGCCCGCGCGACCGCCCGAAAGGCGGGCGGGACGTGCAGTTCCAGGCCAGACATCAGCAGGTTCAACTCCTGCACCACAGCCTCTTCATACTTCGCGCGGGCGGCGCTGATCGCTTCGGAGCCAAATTGGTTCTGCTCGTGCTGTGGCATCTCTGCCAAGGTGCGCTCCTTCAGCGCGTGCAGGAGCAGGTTAGGGCGTGGTTCGCTGGGGATAGCGAGTATGACCGGCAGACACAGATCGGTTCCGAACGCCTCCTGGAGCAGGGTATCCGCGTTCTCTCGCAGGCGGCGCAACTCCTCCTCGGTCTGCGCGAGGGCGTAGATTACGACGCCCCGCCGGAGCCGGATGCCGGCCCTCTCGATACGGCACGCCTGGGCCAGTCTCTTCAGGTTTGCCGCGTTACACATCGTGCGCGGGAGTATCCAGCGTTGCGCCGCGTAATCCGCATCGTGCATCGCGGGAAGCGGCGCGACCGGTATCGGTGCAAGGCGACCGTTCTTCTGCCATGTTTCGTTGAGCCGCATGCAATCTGCGGCCTCCAACTTCGGCGAGCCCACTCGACGCTGGACCTCATTGTCCAGGTCCTTGATCTTCGTACCGCCGCCTGGCGGGAAGAATCGGTAGAGGGGTTTCAGGACGTCGCGGTCGATAATAAGCCGGGCGGCCAACTCGCGCAGAGCGGCATCGCACTCGGCCTCGGAGTGCCCCGTCAGGACGGCCACAAGGCGCGCATAGGCGCGCTCGTCCTGCCCCGTCGGCTTGAGCGCCGCAACGGTCTGGAGGAGGATGGCTTTCAGCGTATCGGCTTGCACCGCGGGGAGCGCGGGGCCAGCATTTTGCACGGCGGCCTGATACTGAGAGAACGCCTGCCCGGTGAGGTCACCGGTGATCGCGTCGCCGAACCAATCGACCAGAGCGGCGGCATGGACCCAATTCGGCACCGGTTCGGCACGGGGGCCGCGGGTGGTCAGCACCTCTTCTCCGCCATGCTCTTCAAGTACCTTGCGGACGAAGCCCAGAACGGAGCGAACCACGGTGCCCTGCTGCAACTGGAGGGTGCAGAGCAGACCCGTAGTGACCGGGTGCAGTGGGAAGCAGCCCTCGGTGAGTACCTGGTCCACCCTCTCCGGCCCCCAGCCGTTACGCAAATCGTAGCGAGTCGGGAGCAGTTGGACCGTGAGATCCGCGGCCATGGCGAGCGCGTCGGGGGCCTTCGCCCGCACCTGAGCGAAGCGGGTCGGGTCCTGGTCGAGGTAGGAGTCCAGCACCATCTCTAGCGAGGAGTGCAGCCGAAATCGGTTGCCGGGAGGCAGGCGGTTCAACTCCCGCTTGAGATCATCCAGGCCACGTTGCTCCTCCTCGCCGAGGATACCGCGCCCGGCGCGGGTGAAGACGCGCTCAGCCACCTGGTCCGGGTCGAACTGGGAGAAGGCGAGGAACGCGGCCTTGCCCCGGCGGCTGTTTATCCCGTCGAGGAGCTTCTGGAGGGCGGCCCGGTTGCCCCGTCGTGCGTGGGTGGCGTACTCCTCAACAAAGACTGCGAACTCGTCGAAGAGGACGATCAGGCCGGCGTAGGGCTTGCCCTCTCCGCAGAAATCGTCCACAGCGGACTCGACCGCCTTCTGCACGTCCACCTCGCCGCCGAAGTCCGGTGCAACGCCATGAAGGTGCCGGAACAGCTCGCTGCATCGGTCGTGAATCGCCGGCTCATTCGTCTTTACCGCCGCCTTCAGGGAGGGGACATCCTGCCCGTGCGCCTCCAGGAACGTGTTTGCCTCTCGTAGCGCGTCTCCGGCAAGACGATCAAGGAAGGCGATAGCCTTCTCCGACCAGAAGGGTAGGTGCGCCTTCTCCGTCTCGGCGTTTTCGTGCAGGGCGGTGGTGAGAGCGGTCACGAACTGGGCGGGCAGGCTGGAGGGCGCAGTGCCGTCGAGGCGCACTACGAGAAACTTGCCGCGTGCCTTCTTGAACTCGGCGATCCCGTGGGTCTTTTCATCGCCCGCCGCGTGCCGTATGTTGGCGAGGATATTGGTGACCTCGCCGGAGTCGGGACCCTTGCCGAAGAAGTTGGCGAGGGCGAGGGCGAAGTGGGTCTTGCCATGGCCGTAGGTGGCCTGCACCACGAAGCGCGACTCTCCGGCGTTGAGCAGCGCGTCACGAACGGCGATAAGAACATCTACCGATGACTTCTTTTCCGGTTCTGCGTTGGCCGTGAATTGGTAGCGTTCCGCCAGGTCCGCGTTGAACGGGCTATGCGGATACCAACCTAACTGTACGTCGTTGAGTCCGGCGATCCGGCTGTTGTAATGGACGATCTCCTGAATCAGCATGATAGCAAGGAACCTCCGTCCGGCGCGAAGCATGGCCGCTACCGGAGCGATTTTTCAGTTTACAGTACAGGTTGTCGGCAGTCGGTAGGTGGCCGCTTACGGCGCTTTCAGAGCGAGGCAGGTAGCACTGCCAACCGGTGTGCGGATTTCAGGCGTTGCTCGGTCTCAGCCTCTGGCAGGAGCGCCGTTGCGCGCATAGGGAGCGCGATGAGCAATCCGTGGCGCGGGCGGATGATATGTTCGGTGAACGCGCGCCAGAAGTGCGGGCCCTCGTCTGCCCGCAGCTTGGCCAGGATGACATCGGCGTTGACCAGGAGCACAGGGTCACTGGCGAAGTCGCTTTCGCGACCGAGGCGCTGGAGGCGGGCGACCTCAGTGTCCGCCGTCAGAGTCACGAAGCGTGAGCCCACAGGCATCTCCTCCTCGACACGCCGGGCATAGTCTAGCGTGTCAAGGTTGAAACGGGCGGCGATGGAGGGCAGGCGTGGTATCTGATCGGTGTGGACAAGCAGTACCCCGGTGCGCAGGCGGTTTTCCGGATCGCGCAGGGTGGCGAGGAGCCGGTTCACCTCGTTGCGTGCGGCGGCCTCGCGCTCGCTCTGTACGGCTAAAGGGGGCGAGGGCTGCGACGGTTCAGGCGTCGGTATCGGCGTCGGCATAGACGGCCTCCAGCAGAGTGTCTTTGCTCTTCCAGTTGCGGGCAACGGTCCATGGCCGTGCGACCCGGTGGACTTCGATAAGATGTTCCTGCCGCATGCGGGTCAGGTGCATCCCCATGGTGCCGCTATCGAGCAGGAGTAGGGCGGCGGGGCCGTCAGCGGCCATGATGTCGGAGTAAGGGACCTGATTCCGGTCTCCCCAGACGCCTTCCCAGAAGTCCGCGAGGACATAGGCGACGACCTGCCACGGCACTTCCACAGGCTTCTCGACAGTGAAACTGTCACTGCCCTTGTGAAGCACGTTCAGGTCGCCCAAGCCTTCCCGTTGTGAATATGCCGTCAGAAACGAATAGGCTGCGACCTGATACGTCTCGTCTTTGACTGTACCAAGTGACTGAGCAGCCGAATACTGCTGAATTAGGTCTGTGACATACGCTACAGTGAGTTGATTGCCAGGTGTTAGGCTATTCAACGCGAGGTATGACCAGTATAAAGGACCAATCCGTCCAGGTGAAATTAAGTGATAGTGGCATAGCCACTGTGTTCGCAGGTCATTTAGCCCGGGATCCTTCTCTAAAAGGAGGCGTCCAAACTTGGAAATTTCACCGGCGCTATTGACAAGGTCAAATGCCCTCGCCCACTGTGCTGCAGCTTGTGCATCAACCGAACCGAGTGAGGTGTTCTGGTAAAGTCGCTCAAAACGATTGCCAGTTTTAGGTAATTCTGTCTCCGATTGAGCGGCAACACGAACGACCTCCGCGACACTAGCCCGACGTAAAGGGAGCCGGCGAGAAAAGGAGAAACTCAGTTTCTTAGAAGCGTCTGCCATGGAGTTGCCTTACAGTTCGCAGATGAGGCAAGCCCGCTCGCCGTCCTCGTCGTCGTCAGCAATCATTTCTGCAAGTGTAAGATTCGCTTTGAACTGCTTCCCAGCAAAACGACGGCGCTCCTCATGTTCACGTGCGAGCCGGCGTGCGGTTTCTTCCTTGATTTGTGCAACGCGTTCCGGTCGACGTAACTCCGCGAGGCTTTCACGGGCTACCCAGGTATACCGCTCTCCTGTTTCCTCATCCGTCTTTTCATAGTTTTGAGCCGCGTCATAAAGGTCAGGATGTCGTTCCAGAAGTCCTACCCATTCAATTTTTTGCTGAAAGAAACAGAAGTAACATCCGGACCGCGAACGCCACTGATAATAGTCAGGGAAACCTAATCCGCTGTCTTCAAGAATTCGCTTTACATCTTCCTTGCCAATACCATCCTCTTTGAATGGATAGCGCGCGGTTATATTAGGTTTTGTGGTTTCGTAGCCCTTACGGTTTTCGTCAGCGCGAATCCCTACATAATGAACAACTTCATCATTTCCTATGTACTTTTCGAAAGGTTTGATTTTAAGTAGCTCTGTACACCAGCGCATTCGTGGAGATGGCAGGAAGCCCCTCCGGATCTGCAGAAGGCGGTCAAACGCATCGGCATCTTGCTTAAGGCGGATGATTGGTCTGCCCAGATAGGCTTCAAGCTTGTCCAGGTAGTCGTACGTCTCTGCTAACTCTTTTGAAGTGTCACAAAATACGTACTCCATCTCCGGCACCCTATCGCGCATGTAGACGGCTAGCGCACTGCTGTCTTTTCCGCCTGAGAGCGAAAGAATATGGCGCACGGGCTTCTGAGGGGCGGGGCTGGACGCACCGGGAGCGTCCGAAGTGGCAGGAACGTCCGCGTTCGCGACCTGGGGGGAAAGCATGCCCTGTAAATCTCCTCAACACACAAATCGCCGCCGCACCCGACGCGACGGTCATCCTTCCTAATTCCGGCGGGAAGGTCGCTTTGTTACCGTCTTTTGCAAGAACCATGCACAATCCTGCAAAACTGGCAAGTTTTAGAGGGGGTAGGGACAAACATTCCGGTTGCTCTCCCGAGGAGAGGAGAGAGCAACCGGTCTACGGAGCGGGGGATGGAGGAGCGTCGCCGTCTGCCGCGGCGCCGAAGGAGTGCAGCAGGTCGAGTAGCGCGGCGCGTACCACCCGGGGAGGGGCGGACGCCGGCAGCACGGCCCGTAGGGCCGTGGTGATGTCCTCGCGCTGGGCGACCTCTGCCGGGACCAGCGCTGGCGCAGTGAAGGCGGACGCCTCCGCCACAGCCTCGCGATAGAGCGCGCCAAGGGCGGCGGCCTGCTCGGCAAAGCGTACCGCGTCCGCATCGCCCCACGTCCGCAGCGAGCGACTGCCGACCTGCGACAGGACCGTGTCCACGGAGGTTCGAAGGTCGCCCGGCAATACGGCGCGCCGTAGCAGCGGGATAAGCGCCGGAGGCAGGAAGCCGCGCTTCTCCAGCAGGGACGCCGCGCCCTCGCGCAACTGGCTCCATCCCACTTCACCCGTGGGTAGGCCACACGCGTCCAAGAGCATGTCCCGGCAGCGGCGCTCCAGATTCGGGAACGCCGCTGACCACTGCCGGATCGTGCCGTTCAGCGCCTCGAAGAACGCGTCCACAGCGTAGGGGGGCGCATCGTCACCGTCTCGCCCCGCTTGTGCCGGGATCGGTTCTAGGCCGAGCGCCATCGGCAGGTCCGCGAAGAGTAACTGCTCCGGCGAGCGCGCTCTTTCGAAAGCCGTACGGACCGCCGAGACCACTTCGGGGACGTCCCGGGTCTTCCAGGCGTACTCTTCCAGCGAGCGGACCATCCGCAAGAGTCCGCGGACCACTGGCACCACGGCGGCCTCCGTCTTCAGGCCCTTCGCCAACCGTCCGACCACAGCCGCCCGCGCCCCCGACACCCGGCACCCGGCCAGCGCAAACATCTCCGGGCGGCGTACCAGAACCTCGAAGTCCGCGATGCCTGGCTCCGGGACAAACGTGCCTTCGCGGTAGAACGTCGTTTCCGCGTCGTGGACACGCAGGAAGACAGCGAGCAGCACCGGCGCGACGCCCTCCGTCACGCCCAGCGGCGGGGCCGCGAGCGCGGCGAAGAGAACGGGTACGGGAATCGGCGCCGGTATGCTCCCCTCCGAGGGGTGAAAGATTAGGCGCTCCAGCGTGCGCCACGCGGGCGCGAGCCGCGCCGGGTCGGCGTTCGGGTCCGGCGGGCGCAGGTGCCACTCGCCGGCTGGCGTGTGCGCCGCGACATGCAGTCCTGCCGCTTTCAGCAGGGAGATGTACAAACATCGCTCCGGGGGGTAACCCTGGAAGCCGAAGTCCTCAAGGGCGACACGAGCTGGGTCCAGAATCGCTTCCAGCAGCGTCCGGCGCGCGGCCGCCGCCGAGGACGACAGGGAACGCCGGTTGATAAGTTCGTTGCGGATCAGCGGGGAGTCTGGGTAGGTTGCATCGGCCATCTCTGACAGGAAGGTACCCTCCCAGCCCGATCTGCCGAACCGCGTCACCGGGTCGGCGATGGTCTCACCGCGGTATACGAACCGCGCTGCATTGGCAGCCGTAACGCTGGGGGCGAAGAGGCGGTCCCACTCGGCCCGGAAGGCGCTCTCAGCCTCCGCCCGCCGCGCGTGCAACTCGCGCCGTGCGGCGCGGTCTTCTCCCAGAGCGGGCGTCTCACGCTCTACGCGGTCCGCGGCCGTCAGCTCCAGTGCCGCCTCGCGCAGCGCGTCGGTCTCTACCGAGATCACGGTCAGGACGTTAGGCGCGTCGGAACCGGTGAGCCGTGCCGTGGCCTCTGCCTCGGCGGCGTCAGCCAGACTTGGCACGGCGCACAGAAAGATCGACAGATCACCCGACGCCTTTGCGGCAGCGACCATGGAGGCTAGTTCCGTGGCGTCGCAGGGGACGACGCGCGCGGCACGCAGTGTCCCGGTGCGGTGCGAGTGCCGGCGTGCGATGCGAAGGGCGGGCGGGCAAAGGCGCTTCGCGGCGAACAGCGCCGCGCTCGTCTCGGACAGGCCGATTCGGGCCGCCGCGATCTCCGCATCGATGTCAAGATCTCCCCCTTCGGTGATCTTCCAAACGCCGCGCGTTCGGCGGAAGGCGATCAACCCGCGGCGCTGCAGTTCTTCGAACGCTGCCGTCGCCGCCTTTTCGGAGAGTCCTAGGGCGAGACAAACCATCTCAGGAGTCGCCGGAAGCCGGGCGTCTTCCTTGAGCAGATTCAGCAGCCCGATGCATTTGAGGACGCGTAGCGCCGTGCAGGAGACGATCCCCTCCACCCGCTCGATCGTCTCGCGCGCTTCCGCCCAGGCGCGCGCGGCGCCGCCTCCCGCAGCCGCTGCGCCCCCACTGCCAGGGAGCAGGGTGAACGCCGCGTAGTCAGACAGGCGGTCGAGGCGGTAGAACGGCAGTTCCCCGTCCGTACCGGCCGCTTCGGGCGCGGGCGTTTCCCGCAGGAATCGTCCAAGCGCGTCCGGCTCCTCGCCGGAAAGAAAGGCGAAAAGGCTGCGGTGACTCTGTCCAGCACGGCGGAAAAGCGCCGGCAGCGCCAGCAGGGCGACGGGATGCAGCGGGTAGGCAGCCGTAGCCCACTCGGCCAGCTTCTCTGGAGAGGCTAGCAGCGGGGCGCCTCCCCGCCGCTCCTGGCACAGCGCGACGTACCGCGCGCACTCGGCACGGACGGCAGAAGCAACGCGCACGCGCCACTCCATCGCGGCTGGCTTGCTGCCATCGCGTGCTTTGCTGCTGTCGCGCCCGTCCGCCTCGGTCTGCAGGGCGCGCCCAACGAGGTCGATCCGCTCCCGGTCCGACGGGAAGAAAGGAATCTGCCGGAACCGCTCCGCGACCTTAGACCATTCAGCCTGCTCCCGCCGGGAAAGCAAGCGGGCGTATGCGTCCAAGTTCTGGTGCAGCACGGTGAGGGCGATCAACGGCGCTCCCGCCGGACTGCGCACCGCCGCCTCCGCCAACTCCTGCAGGGCGAAGATGTCGCTGTCCTGCGGGCTCTGTGCAGCGAATTCGAGAAACTTGCCCGCCTCGTCCAGCAGGAGGAGAATCCCGCCATGCCCCTCTTCTGCGAGGAGGGCGGAGGCAGTGACGAAGCTATCGGCGAGGTGTCGCGGCGTGATAGGTTTGCCCCGGGTAAGCGCGTCGAACGTGCTGCGTAGCGCTCCGGTGGTGATCTTACGGTGCAGCGCTTCGCCGCCCGCCCGCCGGGCGGCGCGCTCCAGACCCGCCAGCAGGGCCGGCCCCAAAGGGCGCCGGCTTCCCACTACGGGCACGCAGAGAAGTCGGTCGCCGCCCTCAGCGTTCCCCGAGAAACGGCGCGTCAGGTAAACACAGAAGGCGCTCTTGCCACTCCCGTAGGGGCCAATCAGCGTGAGGGCGCGGCTCTCAGGCACCTGGAGCGCCTCCTCAACCGCACGTAGCGCCGTGGCTGCAGATTCGGTGACCACGTAGCCGGGGACGGCCGCCGACGCCGCGGCGTCGGTTAGGTCCCGCTCCAGGTGGACCGAGCGTGTGAAGCGCGAGCGGATGCGCACAAGGTCGCTCAGCAGGCGCGGCTCAGCCGCGCCTGCCGAGGGGCGATCCGGACGGGCGGCGGGTCGTTTAGCGGGAGCGGTTGTCATGGCATTCGTAGCAGACTGAGTAGAGGATTTCACCGATAGCAGTAGGCCAGTAGGCGGACGGAGTCCGCCGGTGTGATGGGGCGCGCGCGAACAACCTGGCGGACCTGAGCGGTGTCGTCGAGGCGCAGCAGACCCTCGCTCTGCTCCTCAATCTGGTCCAGGTAGGTGTAGACATCCTCCTCGCCGAGCTTGAAGACCATTCCTGGAGCCCCTTCCCGGTACGCAACGTCCTGCAAGGGGAGGGTGGTCGCGCGCGGGTGCATGCGCTCCCAATATTCGACGAGCGTGAAGGTGAATACTTCCGGCGTCAGCGAGTGCCTCGGGCCAACCATCATCCGAAAGGTCCGGTCGAAGGCAGGACGAATCAGCCCCAGGCTGCGTAGCGGGCTGTCGAGGGAGTCCAGGTCTTCCTCGCGCACGGTAGAGCCGGTGGTTGGGGCGCTACTGTAGGTGTGCAGGAGGCAGTCTACGTCGCGCGCTACGGTCTCCTTCGAAGGCACCCGGGAAAGACTGCTGGCAGAGCGCAGCACTGCCTCCGCCAGTGAATCGCGCGAGAACTCGACCGCGCGGAACAGGCTGAACATGTACGCCCAGGTATATAGGGCACTTCCCGGCCCCGCGAGGCGCCAGTGGAGCAGGTAGAGCGTTGCCGCCGCCTCCAGGTACGGATCATATCCAGTGTCCGCGAAGAGCGCATCCCCAAATGCGGTGGGCATCAAACCTGCTGCTCGGTTGCCCTCCCGGGTCTCCCGCGCTACTCCTGTGGCCACCAGGTAGTGCCGAATGCTAGTGACCATGTTCTTGCCGACCCCGAGAATCGCCAACGCATTCGGACGGCTAAAGACATCCGGGCCGTGGGTGCGGAGGGCGTCGTACCCCTTTTTCAGCCAGCCGGACCGAAGCGCGAACGTCTGATGGCCGGCGAACGAGGGGCTCGCGGGCAGGAAGGAGGGCGGCGCGGTCGCGGTGCGCGGCGGGAGAGTAGTTGGCTGTTTCATGGAGTCCGTTGCGACGGCAAACAGGGCCATCGCCATAGGTGTTGTCGGGTCGTCGAAAAAAAATCTACAGGCATGCCGAGCATGCTGGTAACAACCGGCCACGCTGTCTGCAATACAGGAAAATAACCCGGCCGACCGGGGCATACCGGAGAGCGTGATGACGATTGACGACCGCTGCTGGATGATACGCGACGGCGCGGCACTCCTGCCACCCTTCATCAAAACCGCGCACTTCGAACGGCGCCAGGCGCAGCGTAAAGTCAGCGATGCTGCCATCGCGCTTGCGCTACGCTGCGGGGACGTTTTTTTTCAGGGTGAGGATCGCGTGTATTTCCTGGGGCGCAAGCACCTTCCCCCGTCCGTTCGGGACGCTGATGTCCGCCACTTGGACGGCACGACGGTTGTTCTGGGGCCTGAGAATGTCCTCGTGACCACGTTCCGGAATCCGGCCGCCCGCCGCGCCCTGAAGCGGCGCTCCAACGGTGTCAAGAATCAGACCAGAAACTAACCTGGGTCGCGCGCGTGTGCGACCGAATGGCACGAACGGAGCGTCGTGAGGAATACCACCATGAGCGTGAGGGGAGAAGAGGAGGCCCGGGCCGGGGGCGCGGCGGGTGTCATCTGGCGCTGGCTTGATGCTACTCCGGACCGCGATCCGCACCTGATGAACGTACTGCGCTCGCTTGCCCGGCCACTGGGGCTGACACCGGAGGAGCGCGAAGAGGCGGCCCGTGAGTTATTGACGATGGCTGCGACCACGGCCCTGGAGAAGGAGCGATGTGGCGAGTACGACCCTGCCAAGGCGCCGCCGAAGCACTTCGTGCTGGGGATCGCCCGCAATATTGCGCTCCGGAAAGGGAGTGAACGGTTCCGGAATCGGTCGGCGGATACGTTTTCGCCGGATGGTGAAGATGGGGCGGCGACAGACCTCTGGGAGCGTTGGACGCCGCTCCGCCCGGGCTTCGAGGAGCGGGTACTCGACCGCGCCTGGATCGACGGCCTGATGGCTCAGTTGAGCGAGGAGGATCAACGCACCATCAGGCACGGCCTGTTCGAGGGCCTGACAGGGGATGAACTGGCTACGGCCCTCGGCGTCAGCCCCGGCGCGGCGCGTACCCGGCTGAGCCGCGCGCTGAAGCGCCTGGCGCGGCTCGCTCGCGAGGATCAAAACCTTGATCCGGCGGCGGCGGCGCAGCAAACAGGGCTGCCTAAGGGAGCAGAGCGGTCCGCAAGGCAGGGATGGGACTACGGGAGAAGCAGATGACCTCCGACACCGAATACAACAGCCGGGATGACCGGTTCCGGCGGGAGCGTCTGCTCCTGCGCTACGCCGAGGCCATACTGGATGGCGACCTGGATACACAGGCGCGCCTGATGGAGGAGGCTGCGGCCTTCGGGGACACCGAACTCGAAGAGGCGATCTGGGAACTCCACGCCGCGGACGGTGAATCGTTGCGTACGGAACTCGAGAGCGAACGGGCGGGGGCTATGGAGCAAGACGCCGAATTAGTTCGCCATCTTCTGGACGTCCACTTCCAGGGCCGCGTGCTGCGGTCGCCGTGGGAGGCGGCGGCGCTGACCCCGGATACGGCCGATACCCCTCCGCTCACCGTGGGCGATGTCGCCGCGAGTCTGCGGGCGGACCTCGCACGCGAGTTCGGCGTAGTCCCGCCGCGCGAGCGGGAGGCCGTGGACCGGGCTTTCTTTCAGTTGGAGGCGAATGCGCAGGAGCCGATCCCGGAGCGCGTGACGCCCCGCGGGATTCGCAGCCTGCTGGCACGCCTCGGCGCAGACGCAGGGCGCTGGTTCGAGCGCCAGTTCCACGAAGCCACGGCCCACCTCACAGCCGGGCGCTCCGGGCACGCGCGGCTCGCTGCGGCCCGCCGCGCGCGCGCTGTAGCACCTCCTCCTCTGCCGCGTCCACCGCAGGCTCCGGAGGAGAAGGAAGGAACCAATGGGACCAGCGGGGCTGAGCAGGGAGGCGCGCAATGAATACTCAGTCCACGACACCGGCGCTGACTGTGCCCGATTCACGTCGCATAGCGGAGGAGGTCGCCGCCCTTTACCGCACTGTGGATCTGCCGCCACCGTCGATTTCGTACCCCATCGCGCCGCTCGGTCCGCTGCTGGACGCCCTACCGCTCGTTTGCCGGGAGATCCCGGGGCTCACCAGTCGTGCCGCCGAGGCCTATCTCCTCCGGCGGGGCGGCCTGCCGGAGTCGTTCGCCCCAGGCGTCGCGACCGACGAGCCTCTGGCGGGGTTTCTGTACGCCGGCGACGACCAGTCGTTCGTCTTTCTCCGCGCCGACGATCCGGTGTTTCGCCGCCGGTTTTCCCTGGCGCATGAACTCGGTCACCTCGTACTCCACCTGCCTGGCTGGCTGGAGGGGCAAATGGAGTCGGGCACGGAACTGCTCGACCACTTCACGCCCGACCAGGCGGAGAGCAGGGGGGCGGCAACGGACACAGGTTCTCACTCCTTCCGCGAGAGCGAGGCCGATGCCTTCGCCGCGGAGTTGCTGATGCCGGCCCCTCTCATGCGCCATCTAGTCGCCGCGGCGCGCCGAGACGGCCTTTCGGGCACGGGGCTTGCGGAATGGGTGGCCATCACACTGCTCGTGAGCCGCGCCGCCGTGGGGCGGCGTCTCGTGGCGCTGGGGCTGGCCTCGGCGGACGCGGCACCCGGAAGTGGAGAACTGGAAAAAGAACTGGAGATCGCGCTTGCGGAGCCCGCGGCGTGAGGGAGATAAATCGCATGGCGCAGGACGACTACCCCGCACCGTCCATCGCTCACGGCGGGGTACCAGGAGGGCACGACGCGACGGGCGGCGGCACGGGGCAGACGCTGGCGGAGGCGTTCCTCCGCCGCTACGGGGGGCGGCGTTGCGGCGATATGGGCGCTCCGCCGTCGCTCTTCGGAATGGGGGGCACCGACGAAGAGACGGGCGAGGCGGGTGGGGAGGGTGTGGAAGCCCCAACCGTGCTGCTGGATTACGAAGTGGCCCGGTCCCAGTGGTCGGCGCGCCCGCTGTCGCCTGTGCCTTCCGCCCGGGAGGAGCAGCCGTTTGAGGCGCTGTTGCCTGTCCGCTACGTTGACGGAAAGGACGTGGGCCGTACCGCGGCGTGGCTCGAAACACCCCAGGGATTCCCGCTCCCGGTGCGCGTCGGACAGATCGGAGCGGTGGCCCTGCGCGTTGCGCCGGACCCACTCTGGCCGGGCGGGCCGCCTCGCCTGGAGTGTGAGCAGCGCGTGGTCGAGCGGGTGGTCGCGCTGGAGGCTAACTACTTCCCATGGGACGAGATTGAGGGGGTCGCCGCCGCGCTACACGCGAACGGCTTCCGCTTCCTGATCCCATCAAAGAGATCAGCCAACACCGGTGCCTTTGACTTCGCCGCACTCCATAACATCGTCAATAAGCGCACGACCGAGGAGATGTTCCGGCTTGAGGGGCGCGTCGCGCGGGGGAGCGGCTCGGTGGAACCTGGGGCGCCGTATCCCACCGAGCCGACCGTACTGGATGGCCGTCTGGAAGACAAGATCGGGCCGGGAGTGGCCACGTCCCTGCCGTTTGGCTTCACGGTCGACGCACCGGTTTTCGGAGTCATCAAGAAGCACGCGACGCTGGACTATCTGCATCCAGAGGGGGGACGCGTCTTCTTTAACCTAAAGGCCGGCGAGCGGACGCCTGCATTCGTTCTGATGCGGAAGCGGCTCGCCGTGGTCACGTGGTACGTCCGCACCGACGCGGCGGATCGGACAGCGCCCAATGAAGGCGTCCTTCGCGTCGAAGTCTCACAACACTTCTTTGAGCAGGTGGTAGGTGGTGACTTCGGCTTCCTGGACAGCCTGTCGCGGCACCTGATTCGTTGCCGGACCCGTGACGCTACCTATGGCCGGGCGGCGGTGACCCTCCAGCCGATTCAGCGCGCCGAGGAGTTGCTGGCCGCTCGCTTCCTCGAATTAGACCGGATCGTCGGAGACTTTTATCGACTGGTGCGTCTGTGAAAGGCGGGAAAACGGTGAACAATGGGGACACGAACGGAAGCGCGACGGTGGCGAGTGCGTGGAGCGGGCTGCATCCCGCGCCACGCCACCGCGGACCGGTGCTCCGGAAGGATGGGCGTACGTGCATCGGCAGAGTAGGGGCACCCCCCAACCAGGAGGCGACCAGCCGGGAGTTCTATTTCTGGGTGCCTGACGAAGCGCTCGTGGAAGTTTCGCAGATTGTTACGGTAGAGAGCCGCGTCCGTGACGGTGATGGCGGCGACCTGACTCTTACCTTCCATGCACTTGTGGAAGAGGTACGGCGCACCAGCCGCCGCAAGGGTATGGGGCATGAGTTCGACGAGGCGGACGGTGACCTGACAGAGCAGCCGCCGTTTGGCGCTGAGGGTATGACGCACGCCCAGGCAAGTATTCTGCGCGTCGTGCCGCCCCGTATGACGCCCCCGCGCGAGCGCAGCGAGGTTTTGATCGCCTCCGAGAGCGAAGCGCGCGCGGCCTACGGGGCCGCCGACGGAGAATTGGAACATCCGCTGGCTGTTGGGCTGATTCGTAACGGCGGCGAGCGTACCGCAGGGCCGGGCTATATTGACCTGGACTATCTGCTCGGGGCCAACGGTGGGCACCTGAACGTCAACGGAGCGGCAGGTCGCGGCACCAAGTCCTCGTTCCTGCTGTTCGTCGTGCACCAGCTTCTCCACGAGGCACGGCGGCGGCGGCGGGAGAACCCGGCGGGCGGAGAGCCGCTGCTCATCGCGCCGATCCTTTTCAATGTCAAGAACTTCGACCTGTTCTATATTGACAAGGCCAGTAAGCGGTTCCGTCCCGAGGAGCATCTCGCCGCCTGGGAGGCGCTTGGGGTACGCGACCCGCAGCCGTTCGAGGGCGCGACGTTCTATGCTCCCCAGCAGCCACACACCCAACTGCCCCAGATGACGCAGCGCGAGGGCGTACAACCCTACTCCTGGAGCCTGTCGGATATCATCGAGAACGATCTGTTCTCCTACCTGTTCTCGGACGAGGATGCAGGCAACGACAACTTTGGGGTCCTGCTACTTGACCTGGAAGCCTGGCTGACCCGCGAAGTGCCGCATCCCAGCGGGGGGGGGCGATTATCGCTGGAGCCGCGCACCGGTAGCGGCGGCGAGACGATTAACACGTTCGACCGACTGCTCAACTGGCTGAAAGACCCGAATGCCGCCTCCGCCCTGCCCGGTCAGCACCACCCGGCCACCGTTCGCAAACTGCACCGACGCCTACAAAAGATCCTGCTGGAGAGTCGAGGGGTCCTGCGCCGGGACGAAGTGTCGGGCAATCCGCTCAAAGTGACCCGTGATGATATCTCTCCGCCGCAGGTCATCGACCTGTCGGTACTGGCGGGGGCGTCGTCGCTGCAGCGGTTTGTTGTCGCCACCGTACTCCGGCAACTGGTCCGGGCGCAGACCGAGCAGCCTATTGTCGGCATGCATTACCTGGTCATTCTGGACGAGTTGAACCGCTTCGCCCCGAAGGGCGCGGGCGATCCGATCACGCGTCTCATTGAGCAGGTCGCCGCGGAGATGCGCTCACAGGGCGTTCTTCTATTCGGCGCGCAGCAGCAGGCTTCGCAGGTGTCGGAAAAGGTGATCGAAAACGCGGGTATCAAGGCGCTCGGCAAGACGGGAATGTTGGAGCTCGGCAACAGCGTCTGGCGCGGCCTGTCTGCAGCCGCGAAGGTAAAGGCGGACAGCCTGTTGCCCGACGAAAAGCTGATCTTGCAGGACAACTTCCGCCAGCCAATGCAGGTGCGTGTCCCGTTTCCAGCCTGGGCGATGCGCCGCGCGGAGGCCGTTCTGCTTTCGCCTGCCGGGAGCGAGGAGGGCCGCGATGCCGCTGGTGACGATCCCTTCATCGATCCGTGAGTCGAGATTTTATCCGGAATCTATCCGGAAGCGGTAACGGGCAAGCGGCGCCGCGAGAATAATGTGAAACCTGCGCGGCAACGCCCCATGTTCGGCACAAAGAGAAAGAGGAGAGCGAAACATGCGCATTGTGCATACTGGTGACTGGCATCTCAACCATCGCCTCGGGCGGATTAACTTCAACGAGTTCCTGCAAACCGCGGCAGCGGGCGTGGTGGAACAGGCGCGGACCCGCCAAGCGGAGGTGCTCCTGATCGCAGGCGATCTGCTAGCCGGGCGGGAGGGGCGCGAGCAGCTCAAGGGCACGGTCCAGTTTCTGAAGAAGACGCTACGGCCGTATCTCGATGAGGGCGGCACCGTGCTGGTGATCAGCGGCAATCATGACAGCGAAGCGTTCTTCGAAACACTCCGCGACGCCTTCGATCTGGTCGCGCCCGCCACAACGGGAGACGGTAGCACCCATGCCCCAGGGCGCCTGTACGTCGCGCCGAACCCTACCGTGCGCACAATCCGGGGGCGGGACGGACTGGAGGTCCAGTTCGTCCTGATGCCCTTTCCCACGCCGCGTGCCTATATCGAGGGCGAGTCCGCAAGCTACCGCAACAGTGAGGAGCGCAACGCCGCCGTGGGGCAGAGATTTCGCGAGCGTCTCCAGCGCATCGTTCGCGGTCTGGACCCGACGCGACCTGCGGTGTTGGTGGGACACTCCCTGGTGCGCGGCGTCAGCGTCTCCGATTATTTTCAGCCCTCGGACGCTGAGGATGTCATTCTGGAGACGACTGACCTGTTGCCGAACTTCGCTTATGGTGCGTTCGGGCACATCCACAAGGCGCAGCCGGTGGCAGGGGGCAATCGGTTCTGGTACTGCGGTTCGCTGCTTCCGCTTGATGCCGGGGAGAGCGGGCAGGAGAAGTGCGCGCTGCTGGCCGAGGTGACGCGGGACGGGCTGGTGGGGCCCCCGGAGAAGCTGCCGGTATGCGGTGGACCGAACCTGTATTCGATCACGATTCACCCGGACGATATCGAGAGCCTAGTTGAGAAGTACCCCGACCACGCACAGGCCATCGTCAAGTACTGCCTGCGCTACTCGCCCTCTGAGCACCCCGATCCATACGTCCTGCACCGGCGGGTACGGCAGATCTTCCCGCTCTGGTATGACAGCGAGGAGGAGCGGACCGGATTGGAGGAATCCGCCGGCCAGCCCGTGGGACCCCGCGACCTTGGGGATGTGCGCGGCACAGTGCTGAATTACCTGCGGGACGAGGCACCGTGGGGGGCAGACGACGGGGCGCGCGAGGAGGTTATCGCTCTGGCGGAGAGCCTGCTCGCCGACGCGGAGTTTGTCGCAAGCCTGCGTCAGCCCCGCAGAGTGCATGGCGGGCGTCGCAACTGACCTCCGTCTCGCCGCACTCCCTGCTCTTGTCTCGTCATACCCCGATCCCAAGGAGGTCTCTATCGCCATGGTTCCCGTCCGCGTTCATCTCGAAGGTTTTCTCTCCTACCGCGAGCCGGCCGTTCTCGACTTCTCCGGCCGCAACCTCTGGCTCCTGTGGGGCCGCAACGGCGTCGGCAAGTCTACCGTCTTTGATGCCATCACCTTCGCCTTATTTGGCGAAGGGCGCTTCGGTGGTAGGAACGTCCGCGAGTATTTGAATCATCACTGCTCCCAGATGTCCGTCGCCTTCGACTTCGACCTCGGGGCGGAGCGGTTTCGCGTCAAGCGGACCGCGGGGAGCCAATCTACGTTCCAGGTATTCACACTGGACCCAGAACGAGAGGATCGGGCTACGCCAGTGCCCGGTACCCACACCGCCGCCGGGTTCAAGAGCTGGGTTGAGGACAACTTTCCGCTCGACAGCTTTACCTTCAGCGCGGCGGCTCTGCTGAAGCAAGGGGGGGCGGAGGTGCTGCTGGCGGCCGACGCGACTGACCGCCGCAAATTCATGGCGAAGGTGGTCAATTTGCGCCCCTACATCAACCTCCAGATGGAGGTGAGCGCGAAGGCTGTACGACTCAAGAACGAAGTCGCGACCCTGCGCGCCATGTCAGCCGACGTAGAGAAAAAGGCGACCGGACTGGTCCGCGCAGTACGGGCCGAGTTCGCGCTCCCCGAGACGCAGTATCCTGACGCGCCGCTCTGGACGACCGTGACGCGTGTGCGCGACCGTCTGGCGCGGACGACGGAAGAGCTGGAAGTCGAGATCACTGGGCTGGAAGCGGCCCGCGACGGATTGGTTGGGCTGGTCGCACCGGGTAGTCTGCTGTCTCAGCAGGAGCGCGCCATCATTGAGCGGGCAAAACTCATCCAACAGAGTGTTGCATTCGACGACACGCTTGGTCGGGCGGAGGTGATCGAGGAGCGGGCGGAGCGGTTCGCATTGCTCACGGCGGTGGCCGACGCAGCGTCGCGCTTCGTCGCGGCCCGCAACGAATTCCTGGAGGCGGACCAAGACGCCGCGCGCGCGCGCGCGGAGGCAGAAAGAGCGCAACAGGAGGAGGAGCGCCTGACTCAGGAGCGACCCGGGGCGGAAAAGGCTGTGGAGGCTGCCAGGGTGGCGCGGGACGCGGCGCATTACGAACTGGCACGGGCGGAGGCGCGCTGCACGGAGATCCAGAACCGTCTGCGTCTCCTCGAAAGCAACAAGGACCGGCCGGAGTGCGCGGCCTGCGGCCAGCCGCTGAGCCCCGGTCACGTCGCGGAGGAGCGCCAGCGGCTGCGGGAATCGGAGTCCACCGCTGCTGCCGCCTGCACGGCTGCGGCCGCTGCCTTCGGGACACGCGAGACAGAATTGGTTACTGCCGAACGGAACTTGAACGACATAGACGCCGGCATCCGGAGCGCGGGAGAGCGCCGTTCGAATGCCCGGGCGGCACAGACCGTGGCCGAAGCGCGGCGCGAACGCGCCGGCGCCGACGCTCAGGCGGCGTGCGGCGCACTGGCGGAGATTCAGGGAGCGGCGAAAGCCGCGCCCTGGGCAGCGACCCTGATCGCCGCCGCTACTACCGAGAGTGAGGCGCCAGATAAAACCGCGCCTTCCTTGATCTCGCTTCTGCGCAGCGGCGAACCGCCAAGTGCGGGCGCTGACCCTGGATCCGACATCGCGCTTCTGCGAGCCGAACTGGCAGCGCTGGCGGGGGCGGACGCCGAGAAGGAGACTCTGGACGCGGCGCGGACGGAGGCCGAGAAGCTCGCCGCGCGCATCGCTGCGCTGGAGGCCGACATTCGGTCTGCGGACGCCCTTCTCGATCCGGGAGGGGATGGGAATGCCCGCCTGGAAGCGGAGCGAGCACGCTTGAAGGCACTCCGCGACGAGATCCGCGAAAGCCTCAAGACCGAGGAGGCTCGGATTCGCGAAGGGGACGGCGCCGCGGCCGCCCTGCGCGGCTTCACGGCGCTGGCGGGGCGGGTGGTCGCGGCGGCAAAGGCTGCGCTGGAACGGGTCCGGTCGGAGGAGGCATCCGCGCGCGAGCGGCGCGAAGCGGCGCGGGAGTACGGCGGGACGTTGGCCAGTCTACAGACCGACATGGAGGCTCTGGAGGCGACGCTGCGCGAGACCCTGCGCGCGTTTCTGCTGCACGATACGCTCGCCCGGAAGCTGGATGAGGGCAACCTACAGGCGGTGCTGCGGGATCGCGCGGAGGCGGCCATCGTGGCGAACGCCGACGTAATTCTGCAGCGGCTATCGGGTGGCTCGCTGCGTCTGGAGCGCAATGCAAACTCGGACGAAGCGCTGGACCTATGTGTCCGTGACTTCGAGAAGGGAGATCGGGCGATGCGCCCGGCAGCCCTCTCAGGCAGCCAGAAATTCCGTCTTGCGGTCGCGCTCGCTCTGGGCATCGGGCAGTACGCCGCAGCCGGAAGTGCGGGAGGCGTTGAGTCGGTGATCGTGGACGAGGGCTTCGGCAGCCTCGACCGCGAGGGGCGCGAGAGGATGATTGAGGAGCTTAGCCGACTGAGCACCCTCCTAAAGCGCGTGGTGGTCGTGTCGCATCAGGAAGAGTTCGAAAACGCCTTCCCCAATCAGTGGAACATTGTTCTCGAAGGGAACACTGCGCGTGCCGTTCTGCGCGGCTGACCACAATGGACCGTAACCGCGGCGAGGCGCAGGACGGGTTCTGTACGTGTCCCGTCCTGCGCCTCAGTCGTCCTGCGAAAGGATGAGGAGCGCGTAGGGGCCGAGGCCGACGTCGGCGGCGAAGGGCAGGCTGTGCGCGCCGGGCGGGAAGGCGTCCGTGTCGTACCCGGGCGTGTTGCCGAAGTCCGGCCCGTAGGCTGCGGCGTCGCTGTTGTAGCGGACGCGCCAGCGGCCCGCGCGCGGCATCCCGATGCGGTAGGCGCCGTAGGAGCGCGCCGAGAAGTTCGCCACGACGACCACATCATCGCGCGCCCCGCCCCGGTCCCAGCGGTGGTAGGCCATCACTTTGTCAACCGGGTTGACGTGGAAGACATTGACGTGCGGGCCGCGCAGCCCGCGGGTGTTGTCGTGCCAGTTGCGCCGCAGCTGGATCGCCCACCGGAACGCCTCGATCAGGGGGCCGTTGTGGGCCGCGTGGCCCCAGTCCAGGGCGATCTGCTCGCCCTTGGCGGTCTCGATCCCCTCCCACTCGCCCCACTCCTGCCCCTGGAAGAGCATGGGGATGCCCGGCGCCGTAAACAGGAGGCCCGCCCCCAGGAGCGCCCGCTTGCGCGCGTGCCAGGAGTCGGCGTTGCCCTGCCAGATGGTGTCGGTGACGCGGCGGCGGTAGCCGTTCTCCTTCTTCGGGGTCACGTCATCGTGCGACTCCAGGTAGATCACGCGCTGGAACGGGTCGCCGTTGTAGCGGAACTCCAGCGCGCGGCGCACCGCGTCCAGGTCGCGCGCCTCGTCGGAGGGCGCCGCGAGCGCGGCGCGCACGGCGTCGCGGAAGCCCGCGTCCCACTGCGCGTCGAAGCCGGCGCCGCCCTGATCCGTCGGGCGCGTCAGGGACGGGTCGCCCTTCAGGTCCTCCGCGATGCTGATCTTCCAGGGGTAGCGCCGGTTCTTCTCGTCGTTCAGCCACCGCAGCAGGCTCCAGCCGTCGCCCATCGCCCCCGAGGGCGGGTTGTCGTTGCCGTTGACCCCGCGCATCCAGGCGGTGGCATCGTAGCGCAGGCCGTCCACATGGCGTTTGTCCTGCCAAATCTCGGCGTTGTCCTTGAGGTAGGTGCGCACCTCGGGCCGCCCGTAGTCCGGGCGGGAGTCGTCGCCCCAGTCGGTCCAGGCCCGGAAGTCGTTGTAGAAGTAGATGCCCCCGCGCCCGTTCTCATGCCAGCCGTCGAAGCGGTACATGTCCAGAGCGGGCGGGCCGAGGTGGTTGTAGACCACGTCCATGACCACGCCGAGCCGGTGGGCATGGGCCTGCTCCACGAACCACTTGAAGCCGTTGATGCCCCCGTAGGCCTCCTCGATGGCGAAGGGGTAGGCGGGATTGTAGCCCCAGGAGTGGTCCGCGTTGAACTCCCCGACCGCCATGACCTCGATCATGTTGATGCCGAGACCTTCCAGGTGGTCCAGGCGCTCGATCACGCCGGCGAAGCGGCCCGGGGCGGGGGTGACGTCCAGGTCGTGGAACGTGCCAACGTGCAGCTCGTAGAGGACCATCTCGTTGCGGCCGGGCTGCTGAAACGCCGGACCGCTCCACGCGAAGTCGCGCGGGTGGACGATGGCGTTCTGGGCGACCGCGTTCCCCTTCGCGTCCCGGTCGTCGGAGAGCTCGCGGGCGTAGGGGTCGATGCGCCACGCGCCGTTGGGGTCGAGGTGCGGGCCGAACAGGACGTACTTGTAGTGGTCGCCGACCTGCAGGTTCGGCACCTCACCGTACCAGTAGCCGTTCCCTTCGTGCCGGAGCGGACACTGGCGCTTCGCCCAGCCGCAGAACTCGCCGCTGACGAACACCCCGCGGGCGAACGGCGCCCAGACCCGAAACCCCGCCCCGCGGCTGCCGTCCGGGCGTTCGAAGTACTTCGCCCCCATTCCGTCTTCGGGCATCTCCCGTCACTCCCTTCCCGGTTCGGATAACGGCGCGCCGCCCCCGGCGCTCGGCAGTACCTCGATATCGCGCAGGGTGTAGGTGCCGTTTACCAGAGTGTGGAACTGCCGCTCCCACACGTCGCGCGCGGGGACGGCGCCGTCCCGAAGGAGCAGTTCCGCGGTAGAGCGCTCCACATCGGGGAACGGCTTGACCCGCTCTACCCCTTCCAGCTGGCCGAGGGCGACGTACGCGCCCGCCCAGCACGCCCCGATGCCGTACGGACAGCTCCCCGTGACGCCCACGCGAACGAGCGGACCGGCCGAAGCCGCCACCGCCGCGTCCCACTCCCGTTGCTGGTCCGCCAGGCGGACCGCCGCCGGCGCGGCAGTGTCGGCAGCGTCGGCCGTCGTCAACCGGATCGGCGTCGGACCAAGACGATCTTCGCCACCGAGGGTATC
>Ga0065721_10049694_pt1 | contig 28668 bp, 24 predicted proteins | sample Mesricmetagenome_FD_59108 | JGI IMG/M metagenome (GOLD analysis project Ga0065721, IMG submission 59108) | Mesophilic microbial community from rice straw/compost enrichment Sample: eDNA_1 v2 (version 2) | ecosystem: Engineered > Solid waste > Grass > Composting > Bioreactor | place: USA: Davis...
CCCCCTGCCACTACGACACGGACCAACCGCATGCGCACGTCCTGATCCGGGGACGCCGCGCCGACGGGCGCGACCTGGTCATCCCGCGCGACTACATCGGCTACGGCTTTCGGGCGCGGGCGCAGGAGGCGGCGCAGGAGCGGCTCGGGGACCTCACCCGGGCGGAGGCCGAGCGTCGCATCTGGAAGGAAACCGAGGCTGACCGGTTCACCGGCTTCGACCGGCGGCTGCTCGCGGCGGCCGACCACGAGGGACTAGTGGACGACGGCGTCGGGCGCAGCGACACCTGGGCGGCCCTCACCCGCGGCCGGCTGCGGCACCTCGAGCGGCTGGGGCTGGCGGCGCCGGAGGGACGCCGCTACCGCCTGACGGCCGATCTGGAGGTGAGGCTGAGAACCCTGCAGATCCGTCAGGACGTGATACGCACGCTCAACCAACGGCGCCTGGAGGGCGCCCGGCGGGTGCAGCAGCTCGGCGACCGCAAGGTCAATGGGCGGGTGGTCTGCGCGGGCTCGCACGATGAGCTCGGCGGCGCGCAATACGTGATCGTCCGGGACGACCAGGGGACGGAGCACTATGCGCGCTTGGCCTTCGGGCGGACGGCGCCGAAGGTCGGCGCGCAGGTGGAGCTCGCGCCCGGGCCGAAGGGGGCGCAGCTGCTCGGACTGGGCCGGCCGGGACCCGACCGCGGCCTGTAGCGGCGCTTGCCTAAAACGCGCCTCAATCTTCGAACAAGTAGGGGTTGCGTCGGGGCGGCGGCACGCGCTTAGCGTTCGAGGGCCGCATGCGAAGTGAAGTTGTTCGCGTTCTGGAGTTCGTCGGCGAGATCGACCGGATCACAGACGCCGACACCTTGGTGCAGGGACTGAAGACGTGCGTGGCGCCGTTCGGCGTCTCCCACCTTTCGGTGAACCTGATCCACGTCCCAGGCCAGCCCGTGAACCCGCGGGTTCTCGTCGGAGAACAATGGCGAAGCTGGGGCCGCCATTATGTGCGCAACGCCTACTGGGAAGATGATCCGGCGGTGAAGCAGCTGCTGACGCAGGCGCGGCCGTTCGCCTGGTCGGAAGCACTTGACCAGTTTCGCAGCCGCGGCGCCGAGGCCGTGATGGGCGCCTGCTTTGAGCATACCGGCTGCCGCGAAGGTTTCGTGGTGCCCGTGCGCGACACGGACGGGGCCGTGCTTACCGGCGCCTTCAGCGGCCCGGCCATGGACTTGGCGCCGGAAGTGCGCAGCGCTCTCTATCTGGCCGGCACCTATTTCGTGCTGCGGGGCCGCGAGATCGTGCAGGCCGTGGATCCCGAGCCGGACTCTCCGCTGTCTGCGCGTCAGGTTGATTGTCTGCGCTGGGTGCGGGCCGGAAAGACGGACGCCGAGATCGGCGTGCTCCTCGGCATCTCCGCGCGCACGGTCCACAACCACTTGGAAAAGGCCAAAGCGATCCTGAACACCCCGAAGCGCGCCGTCGCCGCGCTCGAGGCCTGGCAGCGCGGCTGGCTCACCTGATTTTCCGGTGCTGGGCAGGTTGTCGGTCAGCCATGACGCTGGGATCAGCCCGCTTCTTTTCGACTGACGAGCTCTACTACGCTCCGCCAATGCAGGCGGGATTGGTCGTCAAGTTCGTGCAGCGTTCACGCGCGTTTCGACGATGATCGAGGTCGCCGCCGCGACTGGTGCCTCAGAGGCATGAGGTAGTCTTGCTCTAGCTTAAGCAGAGTCTCGAAACTTGCCTCCCTAAGCCACATGAATTCAGTTCCATCGTAGGGTGTGAAGAACGGCGGCTCGCTCAGGTCCATGAAGTTTGATCGCCCACCAACCGCGTTGATCAGCTCGTTCACTGGCTTCATTCCGCAAACGGCTACACGCTTGTTGTTCTTAGCGATGCGCCTAATCAGTGGAACAAAGTCTGTATCCATGGTGAAGAATACGAACGCGTCCACCTCGTCTGCCCAGAGATCATCCATGGCATGAATGATCAAGTCGCAGTCGACGCCCTTCTCCCCAAAACTAAATCTCTCTCCCCAGTGTATTTTATAGCGCCCGTTCATTGATGCGCGCCCCAACCTTTCAGCCAACTCGCCTACGAAGAGCTGACTGAAGCCGAAATCAACTTCGGAGCCATTGGTCCGGTACACCTTTCCTTCGCCAAGTTGTTTAAGGTTTTTCATGACCCACTCGGGGTGCAGGCGAGCATCTGTCCTTTGGCTGGCGTTCTGTAGCCGCCGGGCTTCCAGCTCGACATCGACAGGCTCGGGCGCGAACACGACTCCATCGCTTCGGACGTCGACAAAACAGTTTCCGGGCTCGGTGTTCCTCGTCAGCCCAGGAAAGATGTCGCGGTAGAATGGGTTTTCTCGCGCCTCCAAGTGCCGTCTCCTCGCGAGAGCGTAGCCCTCTCGACAGAATGCCTCCTCAACGCTGGTGACGATCAACTCTTCGGCAGATTGGATTAGGCCATGCGCTAGATCTGCAAGTCTGTCCGGCGTCAGCCCGAAATCCACCGTTGATTGTAGCGAATCTGGGCTGTCGATTTTCGCTAGGACCTCGCCGAAGGATTTTTGGCTGCTATCTGCAATTTCCCGGGCCGCTAGCTGAACCCCGTAGCTGTCTAGATAGAACCTTATCCGGAAGGGCAGAGGGCGAAGGCCATCTGCAAGAGCTCGCTCAGTTGTCCTGGTCTTCGCCACTTAGCCCCCTCACGCGCACAACGTCGACATCTGAACTGCTATTGATGACTGCTGGAGCGCCGCTCTCCGAGTGCCATAACGGTTCGGGCACGCTCGGCGATCAGGTTCGCGGCCCGGTCGAGGTGTTCTCCCCCAAACCCGACGGCAGCGAGGTCATGCGCTACGACCTCGATCCTTTGAATAGCGAGATCTGCAAGGGCGACTGCACGCCGGCGCACGAACGGTACGCCGACGCCGATCTCCTTCGCGAAGTCGTCCCAGGTGTCGGGCGTGAATTCCTCGAGGGTCGAGCGCTTGCCCACCTTCATCGCGAGCTTGACGTGGACGTCGGGATAGGCCGCCGTGCAGAGCAGGTCGTAGAGCGGCGCGAAGTCGATGCCGCCCGCGCCGTAGAGCAGGCTATAGTTCTTGCCGTGAGCGTCGGCGTTGCCGACGAGCACGTTGTATATGGCGGCGTCGACCAGGCGCAGCACCGCGGGTGCCGGCGTGGCGCAGGCGCGGCGGACGAGATTGAAGCAGTCCCGGAAGATCGGCCCGCCCTCGGAGGCGTATTTCCGCTCCGGGGCGACGCCGAGGGCCTGGCAGAAATCCTCCTGGTGCAGGCGATGGATGGAGCCGTCGGCGCCAACGTCGCGGTCATAGCGCTCGACCAGAAGGTAGGTCCGATCGCCGGTGCGGCGGGGTTCCACAGGCGCAACCCGCAGCCCGAGGGCCGCGGCCAAGCGCATGGCCATAGCCTCATTCTCGGTCGTGCCCGGCAACCGCTCGATGGCGGGCTTGAGGATGTGGGTGCTCGGCTGCCCTGGCGCCGGCAGGGCTACGCGGCCGTTGACCAGCACGACGGGCAACTTCTGCTGGGCGCCCGCAAGGGACAGACGCAGGCCTTCCTCTCCGGCCAGCATGGGGCGGGCCGGAAGCCTGGCGAGAACCTGCAGCAACCTGTCATCGGTGAGCGGCTCCGTAGCGGCAACGCCCCGCGGCTGAGGGGGCGCTTCACCCTCGGGCCAGAGGGTGAGCGCACCTGCGACGTCGCCGCCGAGGCGTTCGAGGAGGCGGAAGTCATTCGCCCTGGAGACGCCGAGCGCATGGGCCACCGCGTCCCGCTGCGCCTCCTCCGGGAGCAGGCCCGCGAAGAACGGCCGGGTCTCACGGCGATTGAAGGATTCAAGCCGCTTGGGGAGCGATATGGAAACGGCCGGACGCGCGGGGTCGCCGACCCAATCTGGGTCATAGACGAACTCAAGGTCGCCGTTGTCGTCGATCCGGAGCAGGCCGACGCGAGCGCTGTCCCACCAGACGGTCAGGGACTTGATCATGGGGCGGAGCCTGGGTGGCTGCGCGGCGCGATCTGCAACTCAAGGCCGAGGGCCTCCAGGACCGCCAGCATCCGGTCCAGGCGAACGGTGGGTTTGCCGCGCTCGAGTTCCACGAGGAAGCGCAGGCCCACCCCAGCTGCAGCCGCGAGCTCGGGCTGGGTCAGGCCCATGCCCTTGCGGGCGGTGCGGACGGCTTGGCCGATGGTTTCCAGAGGTGCTGACATCGCATTTCCCGATCGGGAAAGTTGAAGCGAAATTGTTGGCCTGTCAACGAATCCTTCCCGATCGGGGCATTCTGCCATTTTGACGTCCAAAGGGCGGAGAATTTACCGGGCGGGACATAGTGCTAGGCGCGCACTATCGTTCAGCCGGCCCAACGCTGGGCGTGGTTTAGCGGGAACCCCGCCTCAGGCCGCCGTGACGACATTGCGAGGGGCGCCGGAACGCTCGTGAGCTGCTAGGTTCGCAGCAGAACAAACGGACGCCATGGGCCGCCGCGGCAGGCCGGCCTTCCAAACGTCCGATTCTGACGCATGGGAAGGCCACAATTATCCGAATGGCAGCGCTGGGGGGCGCATCGAATGTCTGATTCTGGAGATTTCATCGAAGACCCGGACGCCATGGTTCCGGATACGCCGGAGATGCGGCACGCGCTGAAGCAGATCGCGTCCGGACGCTGCGCACGTTTCAGTCGAAGCTTCGACGGCGTGGAGACCGCGCGCGAGCTGCTTCGCGAGGGACGGCCGCACTGGTTCCTCGACCTGCTGACGCTCTGGCGGCCGGCGGGTCAGCCGAGCGAGGCCGACGGGCTGCGGCTGGCCGTGCGCGACGGCTACCTGAACTTCTACCGCCGCGGCCAGTCGGTGGCGAAGGTGTCCGTCGTGAGAGGGCAGCTGCGGGGCGAGGTGCACGTGAAGTACTTCAGCTCCGAGGCGCGGCTGGGTCGCGGCCAGGCCTACGGCCGGTTTGAGGACCGCCATGTGCGCGGCGCCGGCTTCAGTGCGCCTTATGAGGGTCTCGGCACGCTCCGCGCCTGGATGCCGGAAATCGACCGGCGCTACGTGGGGGTGGAGAAGAGACTCGTCGATGCGCTGGTGGCAGAGAACGACAACGTCATCGACCTCGAGATGGGGCTGCCGGCCTGGGGATCGGTCACGACCGCGCCCCGAATGGACCTGGTGACGATCGAAAATCAGCAGGTCGTCTTCTGGGAGGCGAAGACCGCTGGCGACTCACGGATCCGCTGCAGCGTACCGGTGGTGCCGAGGCAGATGCCGCATGTGCTCGATCAGCTGGAGAAGTACCGGCTCTTTCTCGAACAGGACACGCACTGCTGGCGCATCAGCGAGGCGTACCGGAGCGCGGCCCGGATCTTGGTCGCTCTGAGGCGGATCGCCGACGATCTCGGCCCGTGCCGGCCGCTCGGCCAGGAGATCGTCGCTGCGAGCACCGCCGATGAGCTTCGGGTCGCCCGCGAGGCGGCGCTGGTAGTGCTCGACGAAGCGCCACCTGAGGGCGCGCGGTGGCGCAGCTGGCACGACAACGGACACGCCACGAAGCTGGCCGGCCACGCGAGGGTGCTGGCCCAAAGCGTTCCCGGCCGCCTCATCTTCGAGGATGCCGTTTGAGCGCCGTTACGCTAACGGTGCACCGGTCGACCCAAGAGATCGGCGGGAACTGCATAGAGCTCGCCGCCGGAGGGCACCGGCTGGTCCTGGACGTCGGCAGGCCGCTGGACGCCCCGTCGGAGGCCCCGGGCCTAATCCCGGCGACGCTCGACCTGACAGCTCCGGACACCAGCGTCCTCATCTCGCACCCTCACCAGGACCACTATGGGCTTCTGGAGGAAACGCCGGAAACGTGGCCGGTCTACTCGGGCATCGCGACCGAGCGGCTTATCCGGCTCACCGCGGCGATCTTCGGCAAGAGCATTGAGCGCACCTTCAGGCACTGGGCGCCCGGGGCGGTCACCCCGATCGGCCCCTTCCGAGTCGTGCCCTGGCTGACCGACCACTCGGCCTTTGATGCACACATGCTGCAGATCGACGTGCTGGGTCGGAGGATCCTCTACTCCGGGGACTTCCGGCAGCACGGACGCAAGGCCGCCCTCGTGCAGCGGATGATGCAAGAGCCGCCTGAGGGCGTCGATGTCCTCCTCATGGAAGGCACCAACCTCGGCACGAACAAGCCGTCGCGCACGGAAGCCGCGCTGGAAGCCGACTTTATCGAGCTCTTCCGGACGACTCCCGGCCGGGTGTTCGTCGCCTGGTCCGCCCAGAATGTGGACCGGACCGTGACGCTGTATCGGGCCGCGCTCCAGACAGGGCGAACCCTCGTGGTCGACCTCTACACCGCGGAGGTGATGCGGGCGCTGAGCGACTTCGGGCGGCTGCCCCAGCCAGACTGGTCCCGGGTCAAGGTGGTGGTGACCAGCAGCCTTGCCCGAATGTACCGGAGGCGCGGCGACGACGCCTTCGTGGACCAGATGGTCGGCAATGGGATCTCCGCCCGAAGGCTGGCGCAGGACTGCGCCAAGTGGGTCGTCATGGTTCGGCCGTCGCTCGCGCGCGACTACGGGCGGGCCGGTGTCATGCCCACGCACGAGGACGCCTGGTCGTATTCGCAATGGTCCGGCTATCTGAAGGCCGCCGACGGGCAGGCCCTCCAGGCGTGGTTCGATGAAGGCGGCGCCCGTGCCTGCCACATCCATACCAGCGGCCATGCCTCGCCGGCGGACCTCCGCGCGTTTGCGAACGCCGTATCGCCGAAGGCGCTTGTCCCCATTCACGGGGTGTCCTGGGATAACGACCAGGAGGGCTTCCCGCCGATCCTGCGGATCAGGGACGGAGAGCCACTCGCCCTCTGAGCTCAGTCAGCCGCCCCGGAAGATCTGCTCGCTTCTGCGTGGGGTGTGCGCGAACCTCCATGACCGGCCCCGACGCGAGCCATCATGCCATATCCGCTTGGCGCCCTCAGTTCGGCGACGCGTGCTATCAGACTCCGAACAGCTTAAGCCCGGCGTCCCAAAGCCCCTCGACATTGCGGCTGACCAGCGACTTGCGACTCCGCTCGCTTGGCAGCTCCTCGAACAGTAAGAAGCCGTCGCCGGCGAAGCTATCCTTGAGCAGCGGCTTTAGCCCCAGAGCATAGGGCATGAAGGTCTCGGTCCGTCGCGAGGCGTAGGCCAAATTCGCGCTAAACCCCAGCGTCTGGTCGCGGCCCAGCAGCCGACCGGCCCCGGCCGGCTCCAGGCGTACGCCGCGCCGCCCGTGGACCACCAGCGTGCAGGGGCCATGGAAGACGATGTAGCGCAGCTGGAACGTCAGCCAGGCGCTCAGCTTCCCTAGCCGCAGGTGGCGCGTGATCCGCGGCGGCCGACCGCGCTCCCCGAGTACCCCCACCAGTGCACGCGGCTGCAGTACGAAGGCCGCCGCGGGCGGCAACGTGACCAGCGCGACCTCAGCGAGCGCATCGACCGGCGAGGCGATCGTCACCGCTTCCGTGGCAGATTCGCATCGCACCCGGGTGAGGCCGCTCATCCCCGCCGCCAGGCTGGAGAGCCACATTCGCCGATCGAGCAGCCATTGCGTCCGGCTATTCGCTGCGACGGGAACGCTCTGCAGCCAATCTGGCCGGATCAGCAGCTCCTGGTCCGGCTCGATGCGCAGGCGCAGGCTCGGTGCGGAGCGGCGCTCTCCCGCGTCGCGCAGTGTAAGCGTGGCGCCCGTCGACCCAGCGCCGGCCGCATCCGACAGCACGATGATCGGCCGGCAGCGCGCCGCCAGAGGGGCCACGAAATAGTAATGCGTAAGGCGGACTCCGATCGGAACAAACACCACGCCCAACATGATCGCCACCGCCTGCCCGACCACAGGTTCGACGAGCGCCCGCACGCGGCCCACGGGGTTCTGGCGCATCTGCGCCTCCAGCCCATGTATTTCGGTCTGCAGTTGCGCCCGACTTTGACGGGCGGCGCTGTGAAACGCCGCCAGATCACGCTTGACGCGGGCACCGGCTTTGGCAGCGGCGCGGGCCCCCTGGAGTTGCCATAGGGCCTTCCGATTTGCCTCCAAGGCCTTGGCCTTGTCGAACCGCAGTTGCGCGATCCTGCGGGAGGCCTGGCAGACCCAGGGTGCATTTTGAGGGATGACTGCGCAGACTTGGTCCTCCTGCATCCGCCAAGGCCCACGGTCGAGCCGTCGCAGCTCGGCTTCAGCTTTGTCGAAGTCCCGTTTGGTCCTGTTCACGCGGTCCACCAGGTCCCCCGTTTCTCGCCGCTGCCCAGCCCTCACCTGCTGCACCTCAAGGAGCGCGTCGCGCTCGATCGAGATCGCGGCCAGCCTTGGCGACGATAGATAGTGGTCTAACAGCGCCTGCCGTTGCCCAGTCAGCGCCGCTTTGGCCAAGGCTTGAGGGGTGAGTTTCTGGCGTTCAATCTGAGAGGCCTCGTGCTCAAGCGCAGCGAGCCTCTGCATGATCGCGCCTTCGGTGAGCGCCTCCGCCGCAGACACTTCGCGCCTCAGCTGACGTTCCTCCGTTGCCAGGACGGCGTCGAGCTGCAGCGCACTTCCCCTGAGGGCATCAATCTGGATGGGAACCGTTTCCGTCGCTTCCCAGACACCCCGCAGCTCAGAAGCAATGTCGGGATGCCGCTGCTGGACAGCGTTGACCACAACGAGCGCAAGCACGACGCCAACGAAGCTCAGCGCAAGCGCTATCAGGAGGCGGAACACCCCTTTGAATGACAGCAAGAAGCCCCCCAAACACTGCCGGCGCAGCCCCGTGGCGCCAGATCCCGACTCTAAGTCAACCTGCAGCGCGAGGCGACCGCGCGCGGGGCGCAGCACGAGCCGACGGGCGGCTTGGATCCACCCTGGTGACCATCCCCAATGAAGCTAGCTGCGCGCGAGCTTGCACACGCGTCCGAGGGCCGCACGTCGTTCCGGCGGGCCAGATTGTGAACGGCAGGCCGACGCGGTAGCTTTCGAGGGCCAATGGGGGTTGGAATGCCAGCATACCGTGAAGTCGTCCCACGTTTCGACAGGGCAGCGATCCGGCAGCGGATCGAGCGCCTGGACGCTCCCGCTGACCTGAAGGCGACCCTAGCGGCGCTGGTCGACACCACTATTGAGTTGGGCGGAAAGGTGATCGACATCGGCCGCCGAATCCTGGCGTTCACGTTCGAGTTCGCAAAGGCCTATCCGAACCTCACGCTTGGCGTAGTCGCGGCCCTGGTGCTGTCCTACCTCGTCGGTTCCATCCCCGGCCTAGGCGCCGTCCTCTCGCCGATCCTCACGCCATTGCTGCTCATCGTTGGCATTGGCCTGGGCGCCCTCGCTGATCTGACGGACAGCTCCATGCGCCAACGACTGTCGAACCTGCAGGCGCACTTTCAGGCGCTGGGTGTGGCTTGAGCTGCGCCGCGGATAACGGCGCGAACGGGGCGCACAAGGACCTGCTCCTGGACCTCGATAGCGTCATCGCCGACCCGCTGAAGTTCAAGCGTAAGCTCCGGATCGGGCACGACGCCTACGCGATGCTGCGCATGAAGACACGGCTACAAAGCTTGTGGGAAGTGGGCGGCTTCGCGGCGACCGGCGCGACGGCGGCCGCATCTCCCTTGGTCGCGAGCACCTTCTTCTCCGGTGGCCTGCTCTCAATGCTTGGCATTGGCGCTGCCGCCACACCCATCGGCTGGGTAATTGCCGCTGCGGCCTTGAGCGGGGGGGCTTACTATGGCGTCACTCGGCTGGTCCAGCGGCGGACGGACGCCCTGGTGGATACGATCCCGCGCTTCATAAGCACTCCCATCGACCTGCTCGGCATGCAGCTGTTCGATCTTGTCGGCGCACTGGCACTGCGCGTTGCGGAGATCGACGGGGAGGTCTCGCCGGAGGAGCGCGACACCATCCAGCAACACTTCACCGAGGAGTGGGGGTACGACCGAGCGTATGTCGCGCGGGCACTGGAGATCCTTCAGGCAGGCGGCGACTCCTCACGCGTCAGGGACATTGCGCGCACGTTGTCTGAATTCACGGTGGCCAACCCCGATTGCAACGCTGAAGCCATGCAAGCTGAGTTGCTGGGGTTCCTGCGCGAGGTCATGCAGGCGGACGGTGTGCTGGACGAGCGCGAAGAGCTCGCCATCGAAGCGGTTGCGTCGCTCTTCCGCGAGCAGCGGAGACTGAGCCTGCGCGGCTTGAACCGGTCCTTAGCGGGCGCCGCCGGTGACGGCGTTGCGGCTCTTAAGGGCGCCAGCGGCGTCGCCGTCGGCTCGCTCAAGGGTGTCGCCGGCGCAGCCGCCGGATCGCTGAAGCACGTCCGCGGCGCTGCAGCCGGAGCGCGCAAGGTAATGGGCGGTGATGCCCTGAACAAGCGCTTCGCTGGGCTGCGGGCGCCCAAGGGCGACAACTAGAGCCCGGAGACTGCGTCGCGCCGTCGAAACTCTCCGCGCCTGCATAGAGTCGGAAAAGGATGGCGTGCGTGCGGTGAAGGCGCGCATCTGCACCTAGCTGTAGCCCAGCAGCACGACGAACCTGGGGCGAAGGTCGTTTCGCGCTGAAAAGGCTTGGCACCCCGAGCGATGCGGCGAAACGCCACTCAACCGCCGCGATCCGATTGGTACCTCGGTGGTACCTAGAGCTCGACCTTAACGCCTGGGGTAACGATCTCGCCCGCGGGTCTGCTCAGAAAAGGCGAACCCCGCCAGTGGTTTACTGGCGGGGTCCATGGTGGAGCTAAGCGGAGTCGAACCGCTGACCTCTTGAATGCCATTCAAGCGCTCTACCAACTGAGCTATAGCCCCGAGGTCTCGGCTCTTCAGAAGGTCGCCCCCCGAAGAGGCGCGGAACCTAGTCTGAGAGTTTCGCGCGATCAACCCACCCTGAAAGAAAATTTTGGGTGGGTTGTCGCACCCGGAAAATTACCGGTCGTCGTCGTCCTCTTCGCCGGGCAGACCGTCGATTTCGGTGTCGTCGAAATCGTCGTCCTCCTCGTCTTCGAGGAACGGAACATCGTCAGCGTCTTCATCGAGGTCGTCGTCCTCGGTGAACTCGGAGAGCTGATCTTCCGGTGTGGCGTCCGGCGCCTCGTCGTCGTCATCGGACACGAGCGGCGGCTCGTCCGCGACTTCGTCCAGTTCGGGCGTGGCCGCGTCCTCGTCGTCTTCCTCGTCTTCGGTCGACTTGTCGCGGACCTGATCCTCCATCTCCTCGGTGTCGTGTTCGACAGGAGAGGTGCGAGCTCGGACGCGCCGGTTGCGGACCGCCTCGTCAGGATCGAACTCCGTGCCGCATTTCGGGCAGACGGCGGGCCGGCGCTGCAGGTCGTAGAATTTCGCCTGGCAGTTGGGGCAAATCTGTTTTGCGCCCAGTTCGGGATTGGCCAAGGGGCTGAGCCTCTAGCGAGTTTGGAATTGAAGCGGGCTCCCTTGCCATGGGCTGGGACCGCTGTCAAAAGCAAACCCCTTTCGAAAAAACAGCAAGCCCCAAGGAGGCTTGAGCATCCCATGACGTCGGCAGGACTGACCGCGAAACGCGGCGGCCCGCTGCGGGGCCGCGTGCGCGCCCCAGGCGACAAATCGATCTCTCACCGTTCGCTGATCCTGGGCGCGCTGGCGACCGGAACCACGGAGATCGAAGGGCTCCTCGAAGGGGACGACGTGCTGCGCACCGCCGAGGCGATGCGCGCCTTCGGCGCAGAGGTCGCGAGGCTCGGTGAGGGGCGCTGGCGCGTCGAGGGCCGGGGCGGCTTCTCCGAACCGGAGAATGTGATCGATTGCGGCAACGCCGGCACGGGCGTTCGGCTGATCATGGGGGCGATGGCCGGCTTTGCTTTCGCGGCCACGTTCACGGGCGATGAGTCCCTTCGCAGCCGGCCCATGCGGCGGGTCCTTGGCCCGCTGTCACAGATGGGCGCGACCTGGGTCGGCCGCTCCAACGGGCGCTTGCCCCTGACCTTGCAGGGCGGCGCGCTGAAGCACCTCTCATATCGTCTCCCAGAGCCTTCCGCGCAGGTGAAGTCGGCCGTGCTGCTGGCCGGCCTTCACGCCGAGGGCGGCGCCCAGGTGATCGAGCCGGAGGCCACGCGCGATCATACTGAGCGGATGCTTCGAGCCTTTGGGGCCGAAGTGCTGGTGGAGGACCGTTCGGACGGTCGCTGGATCACCTTGCCGGGAGGCCAGAAGCTGAGCGGGACCAAGGTGCGCGTTCCTGGCGATCCGTCTTCGGCCGCCTTCCCGCTGGTCGCCGCGCTGGTGACGCCCGGATCGGAGGTCACGGTGGAAGGCGTGCTGCTCAATGAGTTGCGCACTGGCCTTTTCACCACCCTGCAGGAAATGGGCGCGGACCTGATCATCTCGAATATCCGCGAGGAAAGCGGCGAGCAGGTGGGCGACGTCACCGCTCGCCACTCGGCCCTCAAGGGCGTCGAGGTCCCGCCAGCTCGAGCGCCCTCCATGATCGATGAGTATCCGATCCTGGCGGTGGCCGCGGCTTTCGCCGAAGGACCGACGGTGATGCGCGGCATCGGCGAGATGCGCGTGAAGGAAAGCGATCGCATCGCCTTGATGGCCGCCGGCCTGTCGGCCAGCGGGGTCGGCGTCGAGGAGGAGCCGGAAGGGCTGATCGTGATCGGTTCGGCGCGTGCCAATCACGCCGTCGCCGGCGGCGCGCGCGTGACGACCAAGGGCGATCATCGCATCGCCATGTCCCATCTGGTGATGGGGCTCGCGGCCGAACAGCCGGTCTTCGTGGACGAACCTGGCATGATCGCCACTAGCTTCCCGGGTTTCGTCGAACTGATGAACGGCCTGGGAGCGACCCTGTCGTGAAGCCGCCCTTCGTCATCGCGGTCGACGGACCAGCGGCCTCCGGCAAGGGCACCATCGCCAGCCGGCTCGCTGAGGCCTACGACATGCCGATGCTGGATTCCGGCCTGCTCTATCGGGCGGTCGGCGTGTTGCTGGAGCGACATGGGGGCGACCTGGACGACGAAGGCGCCGCCGCGGCCGTCGCACGCGACCTGACCGCCGAGATGCTTACCGATCCGGCCTTCCGCACCAGGGGAGCCGGCGAGGCCGCCAGCCGCGTCGCCGTGCACCCCGCGGTCCGCATCGCGCTTCGCGACATGCAGCAGGCCTTCGCCCGGCGTTCGAGCGGGGCGGTGATCGACGGGCGGGACATCGGGACGGTCATCGCCCCCGAGGCGCCGGCGAAACTTTATGTAACGGCGACGCCGGAGATCCGCGCCGAGCGCCGATGGAAGCAATTGCAGGGGCAAGGTGAGACGGTCGCTTATGACGACATCCTCGCCGATATCCGCAAACGCGACGCGCGAGACGGCGGCCGGGCGGACTCTCCTATGCGGCCCGCCGACGACGCCGTCTTGCTGGACACCAGCGAAATGACTATAGAACAGGCCACCGATGCGGCCCGCCGCATCGTCGAGGCGGCGCGCGCGCGCTGGGAGAAGTCCTAAGCACGCAAATCCAACCGCGCCTTTTCCTTTGGCGGCTGCGGGCGAATTCACCGGCGCGGGGTCCCCGCGTCATCGGTTCGCAACCCTTAACCCTCGACGTCACGACTCCGCCCGACGCGTTCGGCTGGAGTCACTCCTCATTGGAGGGCGTCAAACTACGAAAGAACATCAATGGCTGACGATATTAGCCTCAACCCCTCTCGCGACGATTTCGCCGCTCTGCTCGACGCCTCCATGGGCGGCCGTGACTTCATGGAAGGCACCGTCGTCAAGGGCGCCGTGGTCGGCATCGAAAAGGACTTCGCCATCATCGACGTCGGTCTGAAGACCGAAGGCCGCGTGCCGGTGAAGGAATTCGGCGTCGGCGAAGACGGCAAGCCGACCCTGAAGGTGGGCGACACCGTCGAGGTCTTCCTCGAGCGCGTCGAAAACGCCATCGGCGAAGCGGTGATCAGCCGCGACAAGGCCCGTCGCGAAGAAGCCTGGACCCGTCTGGAAGGCGTCTACGAAAAGAACGAGCCGGTCATGGGCACGATCGTGGGCCGCGTGAAGGGCGGCTTCACCGTCGACCTGGGCGGCGCCTCGGCCTTCCTGCCGGGCAGCCAAGTCGACATCCGCCCGGTGCGCGACGTCGGCCCGCTTATGGGCAAGGAACAGCCCTTCGCCATCCTCAAGATGGACCGTCCGCGCGGCAACATCGTCGTCTCGCGTCGCGCCATCCTGGAAGAAGCCCGCGCCGAACAGCGCACGGAGCTGGTCAGCCAGCTGCAAGAGGGCGAAGTCCGCGAAGGCGTGGTCAAGAACATCACCGATTACGGCGCGTTCGTGGACCTGGGCGGCATCGACGGCCTGCTGCACGTCACCGACATGAGCTGGAAGCGCGTCAACCACCCGAGCCAAGTGCTCGCGGTCGGCGACACGGTGAAGGTCCAGATCGTGAAGATCAACCCGGACACCCAGCGCATCAGCCTCGGCATGAAGCAGCTGCAGTCCGACCCGTGGGACGGCGTGGAAGCAAAGTACCCGGTGGGCGCCAAGTTCACCGGCCGGATCACCAACATCACCGACTACGGCGCCTTCGTGGAGCTGGAGCCGGGCGTCGAAGGTCTGGTTCACGTCTCGGAAATGTCCTGGACCAAGAAGAACGTCCACCCCGGCAAGATCGTCTCGACCTCGCAGGAAGTGGACGTGGTCGTGCTGGACGTCGATCCGTCGAAGCGCCGCGTGTCGCTCGGCCTCAAGCAGGCCATGGCGAACCCGTGGGACGCCTTCGTCGCCGCTCACCCGATCGGCTCGACCGTCGAGGGCGAGGTCAAGAACGCCACCGAGTTCGGCCTGTTCATCGGCCTGGACAACGACATCGACGGCATGGTGCACCTGTCCGACCTCGACTGGTCGGTGCCGGGTGAAGAGGCGATCGCCAAGTACAACAAGGGCGACATCGTCAAGGCGCGCGTGCTGGACGTCGACGTCGAGAAGGAACGCATCTCGCTCGGCATCAAGCAGCTGGCGGGCGACCCGATGGAAGGCGACACCTTCCGTCGCGGTCAGACCGTCACCGTGACGGTGACCGAGGTCACCAGCGGCGGCATCGAGGTGAAGTTCGGCGACGACAACGCCCCGATGACGGCCTTCATCCGCAAGTCCGACCTGTCGCGCGACCGCGCCGATCAGCGTCCGGAACGCTTCGCCGTGGGTGACCGCGTCGACGCCCAGGTGACCCAGATCGACAAGGCCGCGCGTCGCGTCTCGCTGTCGATCAAGGCCCTGGAGATGATGGAAGAGAAGGAAGCCATCGAGCAGTTCGGTTCGTCGGACTCCGGCGCCTCGCTGGGCGACATCCTGGGCGCGGCCCTTCGCGAGAAGGCCGGCAATAAGGAATAAGCTTCAAAACGGTTCTGAAGCTGGCGGCGGATCGGGTGACCGGTCCGCCGTTTTCTTTTTCGCCTCTCGGTCTAGGCGAGCGCGACCGAGAGGGCGAACCGCCATCGGCGCGGCATGCCCGAGGCGGCGCCGTGTCGCAGGGTCGGTGAGCGGAATCCGCTTTGCGCCTTGAACATCGTTGCGGACTCGACCATGGTCCCGCTCGCTTGCTGCGACTTCTTGCGAGGCGCGCCTGTTTGGCGAACTAATTGCTCGTTGAAACGCCTATGAGCCGTCTCCCCAACGGCTCGGGGATCGGAAATAGGCATGATCAAGTCGGAACTTATCGCCCGTCTGGCGGAGGAGAACCCCCACCTTACGCAACGTGATGTCGAGCGCGTGGTGGGTGTCATTCTCGAACGGATGATCCAGGCTCTCGAGGCCGACGGCCGCGTGGAGTTGCGGGGCTTCGGCGCCCTGTCCGTGCGCTCGCGCGATGCGCGATCCGGGCGAAATCCGCGTACCGGCGAAGCCGTCGATGTGCGCGCCAAACATGTGCCGTTCTTCAAGAGCGGCAAGGAACTCCGCGAGCGGCTCAACGCGGAGTAGCGTTGGCGGTTGACCTGACCGAAAGGGTGGGTCGATCCTGGCCCCGCCCTTCGCAGATCAACGGTGGTCCATGAGCATTCTTACTGAATTCCGCGAATTCATCGCCCGAGGCAATGTGATCGACCTGGCGGTCGGCGTGATCATCGGCGCGGCCTTCAACAAGATCGTGGAAAGCCTAGTCAACCAAGTGGTCATGCCGCCGATCGGCATGCTGACCGGCGGCATCGACTTCTCGAAGCTGCAATTGGTGCTCAAGCCCGACGACCCGGCCACCGCGGCCAATGAACTCGTGGCAATTCAATATGGCGCGTTCATCAACACCCTCATCCAGTTCATCATCGTCGCCTGGGTGATCTTCCTGCTGGTCAAGCTGGTGAACACCATGCGGCGCAAGCAGCAGGAGGCGCCGGCGGCGCCCACCCCGACCGAAGCCCTGCTGACCGAAATCCGTGACCTGCTGAAGAACGAGCGGAAGGCCTAGGTCTACGCTCAGGCGACCTTGAAGCCTTCCCAGTTCAGCATTCGGGTGAGTCGCTCGTTCTCGGCGTCCGGAAGGGCGTCACGGAAGGCGGGGAAGATTTCGTCCTCTTCCTCCCGGATGTGGGCGTCCACATGGTCGGAGAACTGGCGCGCCCGCGCCAGCCAGGCCGGATCGCCAGCGGGGAGGCGACGCAGGTCGTAGATGAAGGTCTTGATGTCGCTGTGCTCTTCGAAGAGCTTGCGCGCTTCCTGGGCGTGCGAGGTTTCCGACAGCGCGGGATAGATGACGTTCTCCTCCTCGATTCCGTGCTTGGTGAGGGCGTAGGCGATCTTCGAAAGCAGGAACTCGCGCTGCATCGCCTGGTCGTCATTGGTCTCGAGCAGCTTGGCGAAGGCGGCCTGGACGATGCGATGCTCGGCCTTGAGGGCGTCCACCCAGTCGCCGGCCATGATTGACGGGCCCTGCATCACCGCCTTGCGTGCGTGAGGAAGGGCGAGGCCGGCGAGAAATCCGAGCGTGGCGCCGGTGGCGAGGCGAAGAGAGGGCATGGAAAGGCTCCGGGTGAGGGGTTTCAGGCTCAACCCCAGGCGTCCGGAGATGTTCCGCCTCTTGCGCCGGCGAGGGCAAACGCCCTAATCCCGCGCCATGGTCGCTAGCGCGAAGATCTGCGGGCTCTCCACGCCGGAGGCGGTGCGTGCAGCCATGGACGGCGGCGCGAGCCACATCGGCTTCGTCTTCTTCGAGAAAAGCCCGCGCAACATAAGCCCGCAGGCGGCGCGGACGCTCGCCGAGCCTGCCCGTGCGCGCGGGATCAAGATCGTGGCCGTGACGGTGGACCCCGACAATCTCCTGGTGGACGAACTGGCGGCGGTTCTGCGTCCGGACTTCATCCAGTTGCATGGCGACGAGCCGCCTGCCCGCGCGCGGGAGGTGCGCGAGCGCACGGGGACGGGCGTCATCAAGGTGTCCAGCGTGTCCGACGCTTCCGACATCGAAGCAGCCAGCCAGTACGAAGCGGTCGCCGACCATCTGATGTTCGACGCCCGGCCGCCGAAGGAGGCAGGCCTGCCCGGCGGCGCGGGGGCGCGGTTCGACTGGACCTTGCTGAGCGGTCGCCGTTTCCGCCGCCCGTGGTTTCTGGCCGGAGGTCTCGATCCGTGGAACGTGGGGGAGGCCCTGAACCTGACCGGCGCGCCGATCGCGGACGTTTCCTCTGGCGTGGAGCGTGGTCCGGGACTAAAGGACCCCCTTCTTATCGCGGCGTTCCTTGACGCTGTCCGACGCGTTTGAACTGCAGACCCTCGTGAACGCTCCGACCAAGCCCAACGACTACACCGCCTATCCGGACGCCAACGGCCGTTTCGGCGACTATGGCGGCCGCTATGTGCCCGAAACCCTGATGCCGCTGGTCCACGAGTTGGACGCCGCCTACGCGGCGGCCAAGGCGGATCCGAGCTTCCAGGCTGAGCTGAACGGCTTCCTCAAGCACTATGTAGGCCGGCCGAGCCCGCTCTATTTCGCCGAGCGCCTGACCCGGCACTATGGCGGGGCCAAGATCTACCTGAAGCGCGAGGAGCTGAACCACACCGGCTCCCACAAGATCAACAACTGCATGGGCCAGATCCTCCTGGCCATGCGGATGGGCAAGACGCGCATCATCGCCGAGACCGGCGCGGGGCAGCATGGCGTCGCTACGGCCACGGTCTGCGCGCGGTTCGGCTTGCCCTGCGTGGTCTATATGGGCGCGGTGGACGTCGAGCGGCAGAAGCCCAACGTCTTCCGGATGAACCTGCTGGGCGCCAAGGTCGAGGCGGTGACGGCGGGATCGGCGACCCTTAAGGACGCTATGAACGAGGCCTTGCGCGACTGGGTCACCAACGTCCACGACACCTATTACCTGATCGGCACGGCGGCGGGGATGCACCCCTATCCGGCCATGGTCCGAGACTTCCAGGCGGTCATCGGAAACGAGGTCAAACAGCAGGTTTGGGAGCTGGAGGGCCAGTTACCTGACGCTGTCGTCGCCTGCGTGGGCGGCGGGTCCAACGCCATCGGCCTCTTCCACCCGTTCCTGAACGACGAGAGCGTGCGGATCTACGGCGTCGAGGCGGCTGGAGACGGCATGGAGACCGGGCGGCACGCCGCCGCGATCAATGGCGGCCGGCCCGGCGTCCTGCACGGCAACATGACCTACCTGCTTCAGGACGGCGAAGGTCAGATCACCGAGGCCCATTCGATCTCCGCCGGCCTCGACTATCCGGGGATCGGCCCGGAGCACGCCTGGCTGCACGACGTCGGGCGGGCGACCTACCTGACCTGCACGGACAAGGAGGCGCTCGAAGCGTTCAAGCTCCTGGCCGAGCTCGAGGGCATCCTGCCGGCCATCGAGTCTTCGCACGCCCTGGCCCGTCTGCCGGAGATCTGCGCCGAGGTCGGCAAGGACGGCGTGGTGGTGCTGAACCTCTCGGGCCGCGGGGACAAGGACGTGGCGACGGTCGCCGACTATCTGGGGCGGCAGATATGAACGCGCCGGCCCGCAAGGTTCTTCAGACGACGCTGGCCGTGGTCCTGCTGATCGCGGCAGGCCTCCTGACCGGCGTGATCAAGGTGGACGTCGAGCTGCCGCCGACCGTGAGCAGGACGCCCCAATGACCAAGTCCCGCATCGAAGCCCGCTTCGCCCAGCTCAAGGCGGAGAATAGGGCCGGATTCATCACCTATGTCATGGCGGGCGATCCCGACTACGCTACGGCGCTGGAGATCCTCAAGGGATTGCCGGCGGCGGGCGCGGACCTGATCGAGGTCGGCTTTCCCTTCTCCGATCCCATGGCCGAGGGGCCGCCGATCCAGCGGGCGGCGCAGCGTGCGCTGGCGAATGGGATGACCTTGCGCCGGACCCTGGCCGCGGTCGCCGAGTTCCGCAAGGCGGACGACACCACCCCGATCATCCTGATGGGCTACGCCAACCCCCTGACGCACTGGGGCTTCGAGCCCTTCGCGCGGGACGCCGCGGCGGCAGGCGTCGATGGTCTCATCGTCGTCGACATTCCGCCGGAAGAGGCGGGCCCGTTGGCCGACGCGCTGGACGCGCAAGGGCTTTCCCTGATCCGCCTGGCGACGCCGACGACCGACGACAAGCGCCTGCCGGTCGTGGTCAAGGGCACTTCCGGCTTCGTCTATTACGTCTCGGTGGCCGGGGTCACCGGCGTCAAGGAGGCGGACGCCGAGGTCGTGGCGCCGCACGTCGAACGGGTGCGGGCGGCCTCCGGCCTCCCTGTGGCGGTGGGCTTCGGGATCAAGACGCCGGAACGCGCCGCCGCGATCGCTCGCGTGGCCGATGCGGCGGTGGTCGGATCGGCGCTGGTCGAAGAGGTCGCAACAGGCTTGGCAATGAACGAATCTGTGACCGCCAGGGTTCTTTCCAAAGTGGAATCCTTGGCTAAGGCTGTGCGCTCCGCGCGAGTCGAAAGCCTCACGGTGTAGAACCCCCATGGCGATGGCTGAACAGCGAAACGACAAGTCGGGCAAGGGCCCCCAGGGACCGCGCGAACGCAGGGGATGGCTCTCCCGCATCGCGCCCGGCGTGCGCAATCTCGTCGCCAAGCGCGAGACCCCCGAGAACCTCTGGGTGAAATGCCCAGACACCGGCGAGATGATCTATCGCTCGGATCTCGAGGCCGCGCTTTGGGTGACCCCGTCGGGTCACCACATGCGGATCGGAGCCGAACAAAGGCTGCGCTACACCTTCGACGACGGCCAGTACGAAAAGCTGGAGCCGCCCAAGGGCGTTGTCGACGACCCGCTCAAGTTCCCCGACACCAAGCCCTACATGGAGCGCCTCAAGGCGGCCCGTAAGGCCAGCGGCGCGCAGGACGCGCTGAGCTCGGGCTATGGGACCATCGAGGGCCAGCCCTGCGTCGTCTCGGTGCAGGACTTCAGTTTCATGGGCGGTTCGCTGAGCGTCGGCGTCGGCGAAGCCTTCATCAAGGCCGCGCAGGAAGCCGTCGGGCGCGACGCGCCGTTCGTGATCTTCACCGCTGCGGGCGGGGCCCGGATGCAGGAGGGCACCCTGGCCCTGATGCAGATGGCGCGCACCACCCTGGCCCTGAACGAGGTGAAGGCCGCGGGCCTCCCCTATATCGTCGTCCTGACTGACCCCACGACGGGCGGCGTGTCGGCGTCCTACGCCATGCTGGGCGACATCCACCTGGCCGAGCCGAACGCCATGGTCGCCTTCGCCGGCCGTCGGGTGATCGAGCAGACCATCCGCGAGACCCTGCCGCCCGGTTTCCAGCGCGCCGAGTTCCTGGTCGAGCGAGGCCAGATCGACCGCGTGGTGACGCGCGGCGAGATGCGCTCGGTGCTGGGTTCGATCCTCAAGACCCTGATGATGGGACGCGAAGCTTCCAAGGCCGCCTGATCCAAGCCGGCGCCCATCAACCGGGCGCCGCATCCCACCAAGTCCGACCCAATCGTGTCCACGCCCGCACGCGGGCCTGGGGTGGTGCGCGCCGTCTCGCGGAAATCCCTTCTCCTGCAAGGGAAAAGAGAGTAGCTGACCGCGTCACGCGCGCCGGGGAAGTCCTTCGCCATGTATGATCCCATTCGCGCTTCCGACGAGGTGATCCTGCGGCTGCGGGCGCACCATCCGTCGCTCATCGATCTGACCACTGGCCGCGTGGAGCGGTTGCTGGCCGCCCTTGGTCACCCCGAGAGGCGTCTGCCGCCGGTGATCCATGTGGCGGGCACCAACGGCAAGGGATCGACCGTGGCCTATCTGCGCGCGATCGCCGAGGCCGCCGGTTTAAAGACCCATGTGATCACCTCGCCCCATCTCGTCCGCTTCGCCGAACGGATTCGGGTGGCCGGCGAACTGATCACCGATGAGCGCCTGGCCGAGCTGATCGACAAGGTGGAGGCGGCCAACGCCGGCGAGCCGATCAGCTTTTTCGAGATCACGACCGTGCTGGCCATCCAGGCCTTCGCCGAGACCCCCGCCGACCTCTGCATCGTCGAGGTGGGCTTGGGCGGGCGGTTCGACGCCACCAACATCTTCGAAGCCCCCGCGGTCAGCGTGATCACGCCGGTGGACTACGATCACCTGGAAATGCTCGGTCCCGAGCTCGCCAAGATCGCCTGGGAGAAGGCGGGCATCATCAAGCAAGACCGGCCCGTCGTCGTCGCCAGGCAAATGCCGGAAGGCGAGGCGGTGATTCTGGAAGAGGCCGAGAAGCTGGCGGCGCCCGTGACCCTGATGGGCCGCGACTTCGACGCCTGGGAGGAGCGTGGCCGGCTCCTCGTCCAAATGCCCGACCAGCTCTACGACTTGCCGGCGCCGAGCCTGTTCGGCGGCTATCAATTCGCCAATGCCGGGCTCGCGGTCGCGGCGGCGCTGACCTTGGAAGACCCGCGCATCGACGAGGCGGCGCTCTCGAAAGGGGTGGCCACGGCGGTATGGCCGGCCCGCTTCCAACGGCTCACCGAAGGACCGATGGCGAGGCTGGCGGCTGAGCGTGGCGCCGACCTCTGGCTCGACGGAGGGCACAATCCGCATGCCGGGCGCGCCCTTGCCGAGGCCGCCGGAAGGCTGGTGGCGCGCGATCCGCGGCCGCTGGTGCTGGTCAGCGCGATGTTCGCCAGGAAGGATTCACTGGGTTTCTTCCAACCCTTTGCGGAACTGAAGCCGAAGGTGCTTGCGACCACCTTCGATTCGCCCAATGCGGCCCCGGCCGAGGAGATCGCCCAGGCGGCGCGCCAGGCCGGACTTGAGACCGAAGTGGTCGGGGATGTGGCCGAGGGCGTCCGGAGGGCGCTCGCTGCGCCCGGTCCGCCGCCCCACGTGCTGATATGCGGGGGATTGCACTTCGCCGGCGAGGTCCTCGCCATGAGCCCGGAAACCTGGCCGACCTAGGAAGGGCAGGGGCGCCTGCGGCGCCCCCTCCGTCTCGCCTCAGGCGAGCCACCTACCCCCGAGCGGGGGAGGACCTTGGCCGGTATCAGATACCGGCCTCGTTGAGCCATTCGACGATCTTCTGCTTAGGCATGGCGCCGACCTTCATCGAGGCCATCTGGCCACCCTTGAACAGCATCATCGTCGGGATGCCGCGCACGCCATAGCGCGACGGCGTGGTGGGGCTGTCTTCGATATTCAGCTTGGCCACGGTGACCTGCTCGCCGAGTTCGGCGGCGATCTGCTCGAGCGCAGGCGCGATCTGCTTGCAGGGACCGCACCACTCGGCCCAGAAATCCACCAGCACAGGCTTTTCCGCCTGCAGGACGTCCTTGTCGAAGGATTCGTCGGTGACCGTCACGGTGCTCATGAAAAGCTCCTCATAGCCCAGCCTGGAAAACGCGTGGCTGCGGCTCTCGATCCGCCGATGTAGGCGGCCATGGCTCTGGTATCAACCTTCGCGGCGGAGCTCGGCAAGGGTCTGGCGCCGCAGGTTTTCTGGAACCGCCATCAGCTTCGGACCGTCGGTCCAGACCAGCGCGGCCTCGATGGCTCGGCCGGGGAATATGTCTTCGAGAACAGCCGCATAAATCGCCATTTGGCGCAGATAGGCCGGATCGGCGTCTTCGATGCGATCGGGCGATGGCCGGTTGGTCTTGAAGTCGGCCACGAGCACGCGATCGTGAAGCACGACCAGCCGGTCGAGACGGCCGGAGATCGCCAGGCCCGCGGGCAGGTCTCGCGCCGTTCCGGCGATCGAAACCTCGGCGCGGCCGCCAGGGCCGAACACCTCGGCGAAACGGGCGTCGCGCAGGACGCCGAGGGCGGCGCCGATCATCTCTCGGCGCTGGTCGTCCGAGAGATCCTGCTCGCGGGCGAGGATGCGCGCCGCCGCCGCCTCCCGGTCCGTGTCCGGAAGATCGGGCAGGATCTGCAGAAGCTTGTGGATAAGGTCTCCGCGCCGGAAACGGCCAAGGCCCTTGGTCCGCACCAGGGGCGAGGCCGCCGGCGTGCTGATGGCCTCCCCGAGCTGAGAGGGCGAGGCGTAGCGGGCATAGGTCTCGGGCGCCGCCTCAATGCGCGTCCACTCCGGCAGGCCGGCCTTGAGAGCGCCTTGCGCCCGTGCCGCGCCGAGGGCGACGGGATCGGGACCAAAGCGGAGAAACTCCATCTCGCCCGAACGCACGGAGCGTCTTTCGCTGGCGATCTCCGCCTGCTCGAAGGCTTGGGCGACGGCGCCCCACCAACCCTTGATGTTCTCTTCTTTCGCGGTGGCCGATACCCGCCCGCAAAGGACCAGACGGTCGCGGGCCCGGGTGAGGGCCACGTAGAGGAGGCGGGCGGCTTCGTCCTCTTCCTTCTTGGCCCGCCATTCGCGAGCGCGGCCGGACGCCTCGCAGTCGGTTCCCTTGGACGGGCTCCAGAGAAAGCCGCCTTCGGGCGTGGGCATCAGGGGCGAGCCGCGGGCGGTGCGGGAGAGGGTCGTCTCCGGAAGGAAGACGATCGGCGCCTCCAGGCCCTTGGCGCCGTGCGCGGTCATCACCCGAACCTCGTCCCGATCGGCCTCCATCTCGCGCTTCACGGTGATGTCGAGACTGGCGAGCGCGGCGGCGAGGCTTTCGAGGTCGTCCAGTCCGCGGCCCTCGGCGGCCAGAACCTGGGCCAGGAATTCGTCCAGGGCGTCCTCGGCCTCCGCGCCCAACCGCTCGAAGAGCCGCTGGCGCATGGAGCGGCCCTGATCGTCACGGAGGGCAAGAAGCCGGGAGTAGAATTCGAAGGGGCGCTGGGACCGGGCGCCGCGCACGACGTCTGCGAAATCCGCCGCCGCCTGCCACTCGGTCCGCTCGCCGCACCGACGCTGCAGAATGGCGGCGAGATTTTCCCGGCCGCGCCCCTTGGCCAGGGCATAGAGGCTGTCGTCGTCGACGTCGCAGAAGGGGCTGCGCAGCAGGGCCGCCAACGTCAGCTCGTCCTCGGGGAACTGCGCGAACCGGGCCACCGCCAGGAGGTCGTCGAAGATGATGTGCTCGGAGAGGGCGAGGCGGTCGGCGCCGGCCACCGGAATCTTCCGATGTTTCAGGGCGCGCAGGATCTCCTCGAAGAGCGCCTTGCGCCGGCGAACCAGGATCAGAACGTCTCCGGCCGTCGCCGGCCGTGGTTGGCGCGTCTCCTTGTCGAGCACGGCGTCGCCGCGGGCGATCAGCGCCTCGATCTCCCGTGCGATCTTCTCGGCCAGGCGTTTGTTGGCGCTGGCTTCGCCTTCCTGGTCCAGCGGCGCGTCCCAAGCCTCGCGGAGATCGCCCTTTTCCTCCCGCTCCAGCGGCCAGAGATCGACGCACCCATGGTCGGTCCGGACCGCCTGGTGCCGGATCGGCTCGGCCTCGATGCGCGGCAGGATGGCGGTGGCGAGCTCCGCCGGCGCAAAGGTGGCGTCCACGAAGCGAAGCACTTGCGGCGTGGAGCGCCAGGAGGCGAGCAGGTCCACGCGCTCGAACTGAAAGCCAGCCCCTGTCGCCCGGTCCTTGTGGAACTCGAACTCCTGGATCAGCAGTTCGGGGCGTGCGCCCTGGAAGGAGTAGATCGACTGCTTCTCGTCGCCCACCACGAACATGTTCCGTTCCAGAGCGCGGCTGACGGGGCGGCCGGCGCCGGAGAAGAACTCCTCGGTGAGGGCGCGGACGATCTCCCACTGCTCGGGGGCGGTGTCCTGGGCTTCGTCCACCAGGATGTGGTCGACCCCGCCATCGAGCTTGTAGAGCACCCAGGCGGCCATGGGACGCGCCGCCACCAGGTCGCGGGTCTTTTCGATCAGGTCGGTGAAGTCGAGGGCGCCCGCGGCGCTCTTTTCGATGGCGTAGGCGGCCAGATAGGCCGCGGCGAGGGCCAGAGCGCCTTCGGTGTCCTGCGCGACGCGTGCGGCGCGGCGGCGCTCGCGCGCGAGGGCGAGGCGATCCTGCTCGGCCAGCAGAAACGCGCGGAGATCCTCACGGACCTTAAGGCCGCTGGTCTTGGCGACCCAGGCGGCGGGGGTGCTTTCGCCCTTTTCGGTGAAGAGGGCGGCGAGGCAGGGTTCGAAGCCGCCGTCCGGCGCGATCGCCGCCGCCAGCTTCTCGGCGTTCACCTGATCGGCCTTGCCCCCCTGGCGGAGGACTTCCACGCAATCCTTCCAGGCCGAGCGATCGAGGGCGGCCATGGCGGCCGCTTCGATCGTCTCCGCTTCGGTGGGACCGTCGAAGCCGCAGACGCGCCAGACGTCCGCCAGAGCTCCGTCCAGCCCGCCGGCGCGCTCCAGATAGGCGGCCAGGGCGCCGCGCTGGCTTTCGAAGGCGGCGAACATCCCCTGGAAGCTCTGGAAGTCGAGCGCGATGGAAAAGCGCGCATAGGCCTCAGCCACCACGCCTTCTCCGCGCAAGGCGTGCCGGGCCACGGCCTTGCGGGCCGCGGCGGCCACGGCGGCGCTGGCCGCATCGTCCATGACGCGGAAGCTCGGGGAAACGCCCGCTTCGAGCGGAAAACGCCGCAGGAGCTTTTCGCAAAAGGCATGGATGGTCTGGATCTTCAGGCCGCCGGGGGTCTCGAGGGCGCTGGCGAAGAGCGCGCGGGCCTTGGAGAGGCGATGGCGGTCGTAGACGTCAGGCGTGAGGCCCTCCAGGTGGGCCAGCTCGGTGCGCAAGGAAGCGTCGTCGCGGACGGACCAGCCGCCGAGCAGGCCGTAGAGCCGCCGCTGCATCTCGGCGGCGGCGGCCTTGGTGTAGGTCACGCAAAGGATGGTCTCGGGCCGAGCGCCCGCCAGCAGCAGGCGCGCGACGCGATCGATCAGGGTCTTGGTCTTGCCCGACCCGGCGTTCGCGGTGACGAAGGCCGACAGGCGCGGATCGGCCGCAAGCCTTTGGGGATCGAGGCTCATTCCCCGTCCTCCTCGCCGCTGGTCGACCACTCGAAGACGCGGGCCAGGTGGTCGTAGTCGCTGACGTGCATCTTCACGAATTGCGGCGCGACGCGGGAGGCGTAGGGGCGGCCGCGGTCGAACTGTTCGATCAGGCGGGCCAGGCCGTCGAGCGCGCGCGCGGCGGCGTCGGCGCTTTCCTCGCCGGCATGGGCGCGGACCTCCTCGTGACCGGCAGGTTTTCGACCGGTGACTTCCAGATACGTCAATTCTCCGGGCTCTGCGGGCCCGATCTCTGGAAAGCCGCCGGCGGCCAGAATGGCGGCGGTGAGGGTGAGCTGGGGCGAGAAGCCCGACTCCACCACCTTCTTCGAGGGGGCCTTGCCGGTCTTGTAGTCTAGGATGTGGCCGTAGCCCTGCGGATCGATCTCGATGCGGTCGGCCTTGGCGGTGACGGTGAACGGGCCCCCCGGCGCGGAGATGGTCCGCTCGCCCGCGAGTTCGACGTGGATCGCGCGTCCGTCCGCGCGGCGACGGGCCTCGAGATCGGCGACCCAAAGCGCGGCCTCCCGGGCCAGGGCGGTTTCCCGGGCCAGCGCCTCCCGCGGCATTCCGGCCGCTTCCAGCTCGGTGATGTACAGGCGCTCGAAGATCGCCGCGGCGTTCGGGGGCAAGTCGCCTGGATGATCCTTGGCGAAGCGTTCGAAGGCGCCGTGGATGGCCGTGCCGCGCGCCCGGGCCTCCACGGCCTCGTCGGGGCGATCGAGCGGGTAGAGGCGCAGGATGTCGCGCGCCCAGACGGCGTAGGGATCTCGGGTCAGGGCCTCGATGCGGGTCACCGCCATCCGACGGGGGCGGTCTTCCAGCGGGGGCGAGGGGGCCGGGCGTTTGGCGGGGCGGTAGGTCTCCGCCGCATCCAGCGCACGGGCCCAATCGAGCACGTCGGGCCGGCCGGGAAGGTCTACGCCTGCGCCCCGCGCCAGGGTCTCCAGCCGCCAGAGCCAGCGCGACTTGACGGCCGGCGCGCCCTCGCGCCGCTCGGAGTGCAGCAGGATGACCTCGGGGGCGCAGGCCGCCTGGGCGAAGTCGTGGGCGGCCAGGCCGATCCGCCGTTCGGGCGGCGGCAGGCCCAGGCGCTCGCGCATCGGCCGGGAGAGGAACGGATCGAGGGGCGCGCCTTGCGGCCAGACGCCCTCTTCCAGCCCGGCCACGATCAGGCGGTCCGCGCGGGTGAGGCGGGCTTCGATGGCGCCCAGGATGCGCAGGCGCGGATGGGTGGCGCCGCCGGTCCGGACGGTTTCGCTCGCCATCAGTCGAGACAGGAGATCGGCGAAGCCGCGGGGCGTCACCTCCGGCAGCCCGTCGGACTCGTCGATGAGGCCGGCCAACAGGCGGCTCAGGGCCTCGCCGCCATGGCCCGCCCAGAGGCCGCCAAGGTCGCCTCGGTCGTCGGCGGCGAGGGTCTCCAGGGTCTCGGTCAAGATGCGGGCGGCGGCGGAAGGGGGCTGATGCTCAGGAGCTTCGGCCAGGGGGCGCAGGGCGTTCTTGAGCGTGGCGACGAGGGCGAGGGCTTCAGTGGCGTTCCTGGCCGCCAGATGCCTCTCGAGCGCTTCCCAGCTCGTACGCCGAGGGCCTCGTAGGCCATCGCGCTCCAGGGCCTTGGAACGCCGGTCCAAGACAGCGGACGGCAGGCCCAGGCGCACCAGCGGATGCTTGAGGATCGCCAGCAGCACCACCGGATCCAAGGGATCGACGGCGACCTTGGCCAGCAGTCCGGCCAGCACGCCGGCGGGGCAGCCAGACAGCGACAGGCCTGCCGAAGAGTCCGGCGCGACGCCCCAGCGGCCGAGCTTGGCGACCACCCGGCGGGCGAGAACCTGATCGGGCGCGACGAGGGCTGCGGTCCGCCCCGGAGTCTCCAAGGTCTCGCGCAGCAGCAGGGCCGCGGCGGTGGCGGCTTCCTCCTCGGCGCGGGCGCTGATGAGGCTGAGGCCGGCCAGGCCTTCGGCGATGGCGTCGACGCCGTCTTTTTCGCCCTCCATGCGGAGGCCTTCGATCACCGAAAGCCAGTCGGCGGTGCGTTCGGCTGGCCGCAGGGCCTCGTTGATCACCCGCCGCCGCCAGCGCCCCCGCGAGTCCAGCGTGAAGGAGGCGGGCCAGTCCATGACTTCCCGGCGATCAACGCCCGCGCGCTGCAGCAGTCGGCGCATGGCGCCCTGGGGGTGCTGTTCGCCGACCTCGATCCAGGCGGATTCGGCCAGGCTGTCATCGAGGCCCGGCAGCACCACCGCCCCTTGCGGCGCCTGCGCCACCACGCGCAGGAGATCGGCGGTGGCTGGCGCGGTGCCGGTCGAGCCGGCGGCGATCAGCACGCCCTGCGGCGGGCGCTCGTCCCAGGC
>Ga0065721_10049695_pt1 | contig 28662 bp, 22 predicted proteins | sample Mesricmetagenome_FD_59108 | JGI IMG/M metagenome (GOLD analysis project Ga0065721, IMG submission 59108) | Mesophilic microbial community from rice straw/compost enrichment Sample: eDNA_1 v2 (version 2) | ecosystem: Engineered > Solid waste > Grass > Composting > Bioreactor | place: USA: Davis...
GAGGTCACCAAAAAGACGCACGTCCGGCAGGCCGGCAGTGCCGATCGAGCCGACCAGCCGTACCGGCGCGGGTTCGGCGTTCTCGACCGGTGTGGTGTCTCGGCGGTCGATCTCGGCCCGGGTAAAGGCCAGCAGCGCGACCAGCAATGCCAGCAGCAGGGTGAATACATCGAGGTAGGGCAGCAGCCAGCCTTCGGATTCCTGCTCGGACGGCTGCGCGACATGCCACTTGGCGAATCGGTCCCGCCGTGGCGATTTGGGAGCTGCTGCCTGCTTGGGCAGCAAGTCTCGCAGGCGAGGGCGCGCAGCCGGCGCACCCTCGCCCGGCAGCCGCGATGGGCCGTAAGGCAGGGTGGCGTCCGCCGGTCGGTGCAATGGGGCATTGCCTGCCGGCGACGGCCCGACCCCGGCATATCCCGGGTAGGGGGCGTCAGAGAACAGGCCGGCCGGGCGGTTCATCGCCGTGCAGCCGCGGCCCGCGTGTAGGCCTGCACGGCGGTGGCCACGCCGCCCGTGGCCAGGGGGGCGGGCGCGACAGAGGCGCCGCGCGCGGGCTTGGTTGGCGCGGCAGCCCGGGTGGGGGGCTTGCCTTCGGTCGCGGCGCGGGCGTCGTAGATTTCGTCTTCGTAGTGCTGCATGAAGGACTTGAGCGTTTCGCGCACCATGGCCGGGCCGCGTCGTTCGCACATCAGCGAAATGCCTTGCAGCACCATGTTCATCACGACCAAGCGCCGGTCCGTGCGGCGCTCGAGCTTGACCGCCACCGGCTTGAAGACCAGGTTGGCCAGCACGATGCCGTACAGCGTGGTCATCAGCGCGACCGCCATCTGCCGGCCGATCGCGGCAACGTCGCCGTCACCCATGACGGACATGAGATTGACCAGGCCGACCACGGTGCCCAGCATGCCGAAGGCCGGCGCAAAGCCCGCCAGCACCCGGAACATCTGCGCCTCGGCGTGCTCGCGCGCGCGCAGCCGGGCGATGCGCCATTGCAGCAACTCGATGATGTGGTCCTCCGGGGTATTGTCGATGATGAGCTGCACCCCGGTGCGCAAGAAGGGATTGGTGACTTTCTTCAGTTCCTGCTCGACCTTGCGCACGTCGTGCTTCATCCACAGCTCGGCCATGGCGACCAGCTCGTCGATGTCCTTTTGCTCGTCGAGCCGTTCCCGGCGCAGGACCGTGCGCAACAGCGCGAACACGCGCAGGGCCTCGGGCAGGGGATAGCTCAGGAACAAGGCCGCGCAGGTGCCGCCCAGCACCACCACCAGGCCGGGCAGGTTCAGGTATAGGGCCGGATCGGTGGCCGAAAGCGCCACGGCGGCGACCAGCGTCAGCGCGCCGATGGCGATGCCGATCAGGGTAGACGGGTTCATGTGCGGGCTCGCAAGGACGCGCGCACGGACGTCCGAAAGCCCTTGCGCGCGGGCAGGAATCCCGGACGATTCTAGTCAGCGAACAGGCGATTCAATTGCCCGGAAAAGGGACTAAAAAGGCCTTTGTGCGTCGCTCGTCGCTGGAAAGGGCCTGCGGCCGGCCTGGCTGGCGCGGCCTTGGTCGCGGCTCTCCGCGCAAAAGCCCCGTCCGGGCGAGGTCCGGAACCGGTCAAGAGATCAGGCCGGCTGATCAGGCCGGCTGCGGTTGGGACGCGCCGGGCTGCAGCGACCCGGCGGCATCGGCCAGGGCACCGGCAAGGGACGCGTGGATGTGGTCGCGGCCTACCAAGGCGGTCAACCCAGCTCGGTCCAGCTTGCCGCGCACGCGCGGCACCGGCCCGCACAGCAACACGCGTACGCCGCGGCCCTGCAGTTGCCGGATGACGTCTTCCAGCGCTTGCAGGCCGGTGAAGTCGGCGAACGGCACCCAGCCCAGGCGGATGATCACCGCCGACGGCAGCGGCTCGTCCATGGCCAGCAAGCGTCCCAGCCCGCCGGTCGCACCGAAGAACAGCGGGCCTTCCACGGTGTAGACGCGCACGTCTGCTGGCGTGGCCGGGCAGGACGATTCGGCCAGCACCGCGCGCAGCTCGTCCGTGCCCATCGGCGCGACCTCGACGCTGGCTGCCATGCGGCGCAGGAAATGCAGCATGGCCAGGACCACGCCGATGTTGACGGCCACGACCAAGTCGGCGAACACGGTCAGCAGGAAGGTGGCCAGCAGGATCAGGACGTCGGCCTTGGGCGCGCGTCGCATCATGGTCAGGACATGCCGCACGTCGCTCATGTTCCAGGCCACCACGAACAGGATGGCCGCCAGCGTGGCCAGCGGCACGCCTTGGGCCAGCGGCGCGGCCACCAGCAGCATGAGCACCAGCGTCAGGGCATGGACGATGCCGGCCAGCGGTCCGGTGCCCCCGTTGCGGATATTGGTTGCCGTGCGGGCGATGGCGCCGGTGGCGGCAAAGCCGCCGAACAGCGGCGCGAGGATATTGGCCAGCCCTTGCCCGATCAGCTCCTGGTTCGAATCGTGCCGCGTGCCGGCCATCCGGTCGGCCACGATGGCCGAGAGCAGCGACTCAATCGCGCCCAGCATTGCGATCGCAAACGCCGGTGCGATCAATTCCAGGATGCGCTCCAGCGTGATCTCCGGCCATTGCCAGCGCGGCAAGCCTTGCGGAATGCCACCGAAAGCCGAGCCGATGGTGGCTACCCCGCCGAAATCGAAGATCGCTTGCAGCGTCGTGGCTGCCACCAGCGCCAGCAGCGGTCCCGGCACCCGGCGCAGCGGCCGCACGCGTGGCCCGAAGATCGCGATTGCCAGGGACAGCAGCCCGATCAGCGTCGTGGCCGGATGCAGGTCCGGCAGCGCGCGCAGCAGCTGCCACAGCTTCTGGTGAAAGTGTCCGGCCGCCTCGGGCAGGCCGAAAAAGTATTGCCACTGGCCTACCCAGATGATCATGCCGATCCCGGCGGTAAAGCCGGCGATGACCGGCGCCGGGATGTAGCGCATCACCGCGCCCAGGCGCGTGACCCCGAGCAGCACCAGGATGCAGCCGGCCATGAGCGTGGCCAGTTGCAGGCCGGCGATGCCGTGCTGGCTGGTGATGCCGGCCAGGATCACGATGAAGGCGCCGGTGGGGCCGGCGATCTGCAGGCGGCTGCCGCCGAATATCGAGACGGCCAAGCCGGCGACGATGGCGGTGTACAGCCCTTGCTCCGGCTTGGCTCCGGAAGCGATGGCAAAGGCCATGGCCAGCGGCAGGGCGACGATGCCGACGATGATCCCGGAAACGATATTGGGCAGCCAATGTTTGCGGCCGAGCAGGCCGGCGCGGTGGGCTTCGAGAAGGGCGATCACTTTGGACGGCAGGACGTAAAAGCTGGGGCAGGATGCAAGCGGCTCATTCTAAAGGCTGCGCCCCGCTTTGCATAAGCGCGGCGACGGTCCGGGACGCGGTGATGGGTTGGCCAGCCATGCGTGTCGTGTCCAAGCAGCAACCGGCGCGGCGGCCGGGCGCGGCCGGGCGGCAGGTTGCTACGTCGGGCCTGGCGGTGCATCCGGCGGGGCGCCGGCGGCCAGGTCCGCGCCCTGCAACAGCCGGCGCAGCTTGCGGCGCAGCGGCGTGTCTGGCGGCGCCTGCTCATCAAGGATTTGCCTTGCGTGTTCGCGGCTTGCACCGTCGCGCAGGTCGATTTCGCGCACCACCTGGCCGGCGTCGTAGACGAAGGCCACATCGGCAAGCGCCAGCACATCATCGACGTCGTGGCTGACCATCAACGCCGGGATCCCCCATTGCTTGCAGACGGCAGCCAGTTCGGTGCGCAGCCCGGCGCGCAGCATGGGGTTGAGCGCGGCGAATGGCTCGTCCAGCAGCAGGACGTCCGGCTCGCACGCCAGCGCGCGCGCCAGCGCCACGCGCTGCTGCTGGCCGCCGGATAACGCCGCAGGGCGGCTATCGGCCAAGGCCAAGAGCCCGAACCGATCCAGCAGCGCATCGACGCGCGCACGGCCACGCCGGTCCAGGCGGCGCAGCCACGACGTCAGCCCGAACGCCACGTTCTGGCGCACGGTCAGGTGTGGAAATAGCGCGTAGTGCTGGAACAGGTAGCCCACCTTGCGATCGCGCGGGCGCAGGTCGATGCCGCGGGCGGCGTCGAAAAGCGTGCGGCCGCCAATCACGATGCGTCCGGCCGCGGGCCGCAGCAGGCCGGCGATGGCCTGCAGGGTCAGCGACTTGCCGGATCCGGACGGCCCGTACAAGGCCGCGAACGGGGCGGACGTGCCAAGGCGCGCGGCCAGGTCGAAGCGCCGCGCCCCGTCGCGCACCTGCAAGCGGATGTCGACCTCGATCATGGCGCGCGGAACCCGTGCCGGGCGAGCGTCTCGCGCGCCTGCGTTGTGCCGAGGAAGTCCACCAGGCGCATGGCCAGGGACTTGTTTGTGCTCGCTGAGCAGACCGCCGCAGGGTAGGCGATGGGTGCGTGGCCGCTCACCGTGAAGGCTGTACGCACTTTGCCGGCGGCGCGTGCGGCATCGCTGGCGTAGACGAAGCCGGCGTCGACTTCGCCCCGTGCGACGTAGTCCAATGCCTGGCGGACGTTGTCCGCCGTGATGAGCTTGTCGGCAAGTCCATCCCATAGCCCGGCGGCCTGCAACGCCTGCTTGGCATAGCGCCCCGCGGGCACGGTCTGTGGCTTGCCGATGGCGATGCGCGCGATGGTGGGCAAAGCCAGGTCTCGTAGCGTTTGAGGTGCGGTGCCGGCTTGGCGCGGTACCACCAGCACCAGTGCGTTGGCGGCGACGTCGCGACGGGTGGCCGCATCGACTAGGTGCCGGGCCGCGGCGGCATCCATTGTTTCCTGGTCCGCGCTCACAACAACGTCTACGGGCGCACCTTGCTCCATCTGCCGCAGCAGCACGCCGGAGGCCGCGGTGTTTAGGCTTACCGTCGTGCCCGGAGCCTGCTGCTCGAATTGCGCGATCAGATCCTTGAATACATCCGCCAGGCTGGCGGCAGCCGAAACCGTCAGCTGCCCGCTGGCAGCCGCACCGGGCAGGACGAAGAGGCAGGCCGACAGGCAAACGATCGCAAGGCGCATGCGCGTGGGGTTCATGGGCTTTCTGCCGGGCCGGTCAACGCAGGGACAGATAGCGGTTGGATGCGGCCAGGATCACGACGGACAAGACGGACGTGATGATGACCAGGGCGAGCGCAAGCGTATCGTCGCCGGCTTGCACGGCATCGTAGATGGCCATGGACAAGGTCTGGGTCCGTCCGGGGATGGAGCCGGCCACCATGAGCGATGCGCCGAATTCGCCCATTGCGCGGGCAAATGCCAGCAGCGTCCCTGCCAGGATGCCTGGCCACGCCAGCGGCAGCGTCACCCTTGCGAACACCGACCAGGCCGATTGATTGAGGGTGCTCGCCGCCGCCTCCAACGCCCGGTCCACGCGCGAAAAGGCCGCGCTGGCGGACTTCAACACCAGTGGCAGCGCCACCAGGGCGGACGCCACTACCGCGCCATGCCAGCTGAAGATCAGGCTGTAGTCCAGGTGTTCCTTCAGCCAGGCGCCCAGCGGGCTATTGCGTCCCGCGGCGACCAGGATGGCGTAGCCGATGACGGTGGGCGGCAGCACCAGGGGCAGCATGAAGACCGACTCCACGAGCCCGCTGCCGGGAAACGGCCTGCGTGCGAACACCCATCCGAGCAGCAGGCCGGCTGCCAGCGCCAGCACCGTGGCCAGCGACGCGACTTTCAAGGAAAGGTCCAGCGGAAACCAGTCGAAGGCGGCGAGGTCGAGGTTCGTCATGTCTGTGAGAATACAACGAAAACCAGAGCCGGCGACAGGAGCCTTTGCCGTGGTAGGCCCTATGGCGCCAGCATCCGTTTGAGCGCGGCGAGATCGGCTGCCGCCGCTCGCTCGGCGGCAGCCTCTACGCTGCGATAGCGCCGTATGATTTCGTGGCCGGTCTCGGTGACCGTCGTTCCCCCGCCGCGCGCACCGCCCACCGCGGTTGCTACCGCCGGCCGGCGCAGAGACCGGTTCAGTTCGTGGATCAGCAGCCACGCGCGGCGGTAGGACATGCCCATTTCCTGGGCCGCGGCGGTAATGGAGCCCGTGCGCACGACCGCCTCGAGCAACGCGATCTTGCCCGGCCCGACAGCTGTGCCGCCATCGCGGTAGATGCGCATGCGGAACTGAATGCGGAGCTTGGTGGACGACTGAGCTGGCATATGAGGTTCTGGAGATTATGAAGTTCTGGAGATTATGAAGTTCTGGAGATTATGAAGTTCTGGAGATTATCCCGAGGCAAGGCGCGGGTCCTGACAGCAGCCCCCTGGCCTCGAAAGCGGGGCGCTTGGAACGATGATGGCTTGCGGGTACGCCCCGGCCGGGAGGGCGTTCGCCGTCGTTGCATTATCAGTATCTGCGTTGTCGGCGCAGCCAGTCGGGCGGCAGCGACAGCATCGAATTGACGCTTGGCACGCTGGACCTGCGCGTGCAAACGCTGCTGCGTCCGGCGCAGGCACGGAAGTTTCTACGCCTCCCCCGGGCGGACATTCGCGTAAGGAGGCGTCTGGAAGATCGGCAAAACGATGAGGTTGGTGGGCGCGCTGGCGGGCGCCGTGCCTGGGTCGGCGTGGAGGTGCAGGGGGCGGGCTCCGGGCCGGTATGGGCACGCACAACGAAGGCGGGCAAGGCTGCGGCGGGGTCGGCGCCAGTGGTAGCGGTGCCCCGGGCAGCGACATGGAGGGCGACTCCAGCACGCCCGGCGGGACCCATCCCGGGATGGGCTACCCGGAAGATCGCGAACGGCCGAAGGCGGGCGCGGCCCGCCTCACGGCGCCGGGGGCGGGCAAGACAGCCAGGCTACGCCGCAGCCCGGGCACCGGCAGCGGCAGTACCGGCGGCCCGGGCGGCACGGGTAGCACCGGCAGTACGGGTAACAGCACAGGTACCGGCCGATAGAAATCGGCTGCCCGCTGCGGCGCCGTGCGCCGCCACCGCTACGACACCCTACGCTGCCTGGCGGGGACCCTGCGGTCGAGTCCGGGCTGTGAGGAAGCTTCCGAGTCGGTTGTCCGTTCGGCCGAACCGCGAGCTTCAGGCCTGGCGCGCCCCTTCGATGGCGTTGCGCAGTATGTCCAACGCTTCCTGCACGAGTTCCTGCGGCGTATTGAGGGGGGGTAGCAGGCGCACGGTGTTGCGATGGACCCCGCACTTGATGACCAGCAGGCCGCCTTGCCGGCAGCAGTCAATGACGGCTTGGGCGAAGTCCGCATCGGGCTGGAAGGGATCACCATCGCGCACGAATTCCAGGGCCAGCATGGGACCGAGACCGCGCACGACGCCGATTTCTTCGTAGTCGGCTGCGAGCGCGTCCAGCCCTGCCCGCAAGGTCTCGCCGAGGCGGCGGCCCTGCGTCAGCAGGTCTTCCTCCTCGAAAATGTCCAGCACCGCCAGTGCGGCGGCGCAGGCCAGCGGATTGCCGCCATAAGTGCCGCCCAGCCCGCCGGGAAGTGGTGCGTCCATGATTTCCGCGCGGCCGACCACGCCCGACAGGGGCAGGCCGCCGGCCAGGCTCTTGGCCACGGTGACGAGGTCGGGCTGGATGCCGGCGGTCTGGAAGCCGAACATTTCTCCGGTGCGACCAAATCCGGCCTGGATCTCATCGAGGACGAGCACGATGCCGTGTTCTTGCGTCAGCGCGCGCAGCGCCTGCAGGAACTCCTTGCCGGCGGGCAGGAAGCCGCCGTCGCCCTGGACCGGCTCCAGGATGATGGCCGCCACGCGCTCGGGCAGGATCGTGGTGGCGAAGAGGTCTTCCAGGGCGCGGATAGCGTCCGCGCTGGAAATCCCGTGGTAAGGGTCGGGATAGGGAGCGTGATAGACCTCGTTTGCGAAAGGCCCAAAGTTCTGTCGGTATGGGGCGCTGAAGCCAGTCAGCGTCGTGCCCAGCAGCGTGCGGCCGTGAAAGCCGCCGCGGAAGGCGATGATGCCTGGCACGCCCCGGTGGGCGCGGGCGATCTTGACGGCGTTCTCGACCGCTTCGGCGCCGGTGGTGGCGAACAGCGTCTTGTAAGCCTCGCCGCCGCCGATCAGGGCGTTCAGCCTAGATGCCAAGTTCACATAGACATCGTAGCCGGCGACCTGAAACGCTGCATGGGACACGCGCTCGAGCTGACGGTGCACGGCCTGGACGACCTTGGGGTGGTTGTGGCCGACGTTCTGCACGCCGATGCCTCCCACGAAGTCGATGTAGCGCTTGCCTTCGACGTCCCATAGCAGGGCGCCCTGCGCCTTGTCGGCGAAGATGGGATGCGCGGTGACGACGCCGCGCGGTACGTTGCGGCTGCGGGTTTCGATATGGGCTTGGTTGTTGCGGGTCATTGCTCCGGCGCCTCTTCAGGGGCGCGGCGTTCCGGCCGCGCTTGGATAATCCGGTGGGGGTGAGATCCGGCTTCTCGGCCGGTTTGCAGGCGCCAGGGCCAGTCAATCCAACTGGCCCTGGCATGCATGCTTGATGTGCATGCATTTCCTCTAGACCGTGACGCGATCCCTCGCGGCCATAGGCCGAGTCCTTGACGCCGCAGAAAGGTGTGGCCTTGGCAGCCAGCGCGCCTTCGTCGATGCCGACGATCCCGATTTCCAGCTCGTCGGCCAGGCGCCAGATTCGACGCACGTCGCGCGAGTAAATGTACGCCGCTAGGCCGAAAGGCGCGGCATTGGCGGCCTCGACGACTTCCGCTTCGTCGGTGAAGCGGGTGGTGGGAGCGATGGGGCCGAAGGTCTCCTCGCGAGAGCAGTCTATGGTGGCAGTCGCGTTCGTCAGCACTGTGGGCGCGTAATAGATAGAAGGCGCCGTCTTTGCCTTCGGGGCGAAGGCGCGTGTCGCCCGTGACGATGCGGGCGCTTTGCCGGGCCGCGTCCTGCACGTGGCGCTCTATTTTGTCGACCGCGCGGGCTTTGATCAGCGGGCCGATCTGCGATACCGGATCGGTCGCCGGCCCGACCTTCAGGGCGGATACCTGGGCAGCCAGCTTCTCGACGAACACGTCATGCACGGCGTCCTGCACGTAGATGTCGACATGGGTGGCCTCCTCGGCGAACCATTCGACACAGCTGGCGTAGGGGACTTTTCCCGTACCCCCCGTCAGGGGCTTGCCTTGCTCGCTGGAGATCAGCCGGCCCAAGTCCTGGGTGTGGGCGATGAGATTGTCCCAGCGCTTGCTGATCTGCGCGCGCTGCTTGGCCGGCATCCTGCGCCAGGCCTTGAAGTCGGCATGCGCCCCGCTGTCCGATATGCTGGCGAAGGTCTCTCCGCTGGCCGGGTTACTCACCGGAAGGATGCGGCCGTCGTGGGCGGCGAGCCATGTGCCGACGATGTAGTTCAGGCCGGGAAGAAGATCGGAATTCTGGGAGGCGAAGGGCATGGGATAACCTACTCGATGGCCGCAGCGTACGCGTTCACGCGAATACGACGAAGACCTTGCGCAGCGTTTCACGCACATCCCAAAGGCCCCGCGTGTGGGCGGGAGGGTGTCGCCGGCGCGGATCTCGTGCGGCTCGCCGCCCTCCGGCGTGAACGTGCAGGCGCCGGACAAGATGTGCATGAGTTCGGCATCGGGCAGCTGGCGCGCGAAGCGGCCGGGCATGCATTCCCAGACGCCCGTGCGGTTTTCGCCAGCCCCTTCCATGGGCATGTAAAGCGTCCCGGTGCGGCTGGGCGGCTGGGTGAGTGATGCCGCGAGCGGCCCGTCGTCGGGTAAGTCGACAGCGGCAGATTGGGAAAGGACGGTAATAGGCATTCGGGTTGGGGATCGATGTAGGGAATTGCAGGATGGCTTCAAGCCTGAGGGAATGCGGCCGTCATCAGCTCGGCCGCCGTATGCCGCTCCAGCGTCGTGACGATTTCGATGGTGCGCTGGATTCGCGCCTCGGGCATCAGCGGCGAGAGCGCGGTGCGGAACTTTTGCATCGTTTCTTCCATGCTGGCGATGCCTCGGCGCCCCGAACCCAGCGGCTCAGCCACGAACAGCTCCCGGCTGGGTTCGCCCTGGAGCCTGATCACTACGCGCGTAGGAATCGACATGTCGACCCGGCGCCGGGCGTCGCACTGGCTGTCGCGGTGTACCGTGATCCTGGAGAAGAGTGCGCGCAGCTGCGGGCAATCGAAATCCGGCGCCCTCAGTGCGGTGTTCAGGTCGTCGTGCAGCAGGGCCACCGCTATCAGGAAGCGCACATTGAATTGGGAGTCGATGAGGTTGGTAGGGTAGGGCGAGTCCAGCGTGTCGCAGAACTCCTTGAAGGCATGGACTTCTATTGACTCCAGCCTGCGCAGGTCGATCGACGGTTTCAGCCGCAGCGTCGCTTCCAGTGCGGGGTGCGCCCAGCGGCAGCACGCCCAGGGCTTGAATTCGACCCGCCGTATCAGCCAGTTGTCGCCGGGCAGGGTGTTCAGGCACTCGGGCCTGAAACGATCGGAACCGTAGATCTTCCAGAAGCCGAACTCTTTCGAGAAGAAGTGCTGATCTGCAGCATAGCCCTGCCTGGCCAGGAAGGCTGCCATGACGCCGGCCGCGGCGGCGGCGCCGTACGCGTTCTTCAGCCAGGTATATCCTCCGTGCGGATTGGCCCGCACGATCATGGGGACCGGCGCCTGCTGGGCGGCCAGGCCGAATCCTTGCGTCCACTGCCGGCGGTCCAGCCTCAGCAGGACGCCAGCCGCAATGAAGGCGCCGAAAATCTGCCAGGTGGCGTAGCCGATGTCCTTCGACGGGGCGTTATCGCTGGGACACAGGGCCGTCCCGATGCGCAGCGACGCCTCATAGGCTTTGATGATGGCCGCCAGCGTTTCGCGGCCGTCGGACTTCAGCAGATGTGCGCAGGCCAGCGCGGGGCCTATGATGGTCGCGCCCGGATGCGAAGGCGCCTGCCGGTAGCAATCATCGAAGTCCAGGATGTTGGCCGCGTGGGCGTAGAGATTCGCCGCGTCGAAAAGACCGGCCCACGTGCCGGCGCCGACGGGTGCGATGCCGGCGCTGTTGACGGAATTGAGTTGCAGGACTTCGCGATAGTCGGCCACGGGTTGCGTGTGCAGCCCGGCCAGCAGGCACGCAAGCCCATCCAGCAGGCATTGCTTGCCGGCCTTTAGCGCCTGTCGCGGGATATCGTCGTACCGATAACCGTCCAGCCATGTGGCCATCGGCGCAAAACCGGCGCTCGGTTCGAGGCTGACTACCTGCGTGGGCCCGGTATCGCGGGGATGGCTCATGATATTCTCGGTCAGACCAATCGATGCCGGACTGCGCAAGGCGCAGGGCCGGCATTCGCTTGCGATGGCTGTACCGCCATCGGTCCAGTTCTGGCGGAGCGGACAAGGCGACAGCCTAAAGAGCACCCACGGGTACGGTCAAATACGCATTGAGGCCAACGGCATGCGTTTTTGATATGGGGTCAGCTGCTGCTCTCCCGCATGGCCTTGGCGAAGGTTTTGGCCAGCATGTTCATGGGGCTGTTCAGCGGGTAGGCGAGATAGGTGGGAAACTCGATGTGGGGTGCAAACGGCAGCATGGCGATGCGTCCGCCGTAGTTGCGTGCCACCAGCGGATTGGCCACGCTCACGCCCATGCCGCAGGACACCATGTGGCAGATCGCCGCGGCGAAGTGCGACTCATAGGCCAGTATTCGGACTTCCTTGCCGTCCACCAGACAGGCCTCGTCGATCTTCTTGCGCATGACGTCGCTGGCTTTCAGGGACAGGAATTTTTCTCCCGCCAGGTCGCGCGGCGTCACGGTGCGTTTGCGCGTCAGCCGGTGGTCGGGCGGCGTGATACACACGCCGATATTGCGCTGCACGACTTCGTGCTTGATGCTGGTGATGTTGAAGATCTCCGATGCGATGCCGACGTCAGCGTATCCCGTCGTCACCCATTGGCAGACCGTGAGCGAGTCGGCTACCTGCAGGGTCACGTCGACGTCGGGATAGGCGCGCGCGAACAGGTTGATGGCTTCCGGCACCACCACCATGGCCAGCGAGGGTACCGATGCAATGCGCAGCCGACCCGCGCCGCGCTTGCGTATGGCGTCGGCCGCGTCTTCCAGTGCGCGCAGTCCGACAAACGTGTGCTCGACGTCCCGGAAGAAGACCTGGCCTTCCATCGTCGGCACCAGCTTGCCGGCGTGGCGTTCGAACAGTTTCAGGCCAATTCGCCGCTCCAGCTGCCCGATAACCCGGCTGATATTGGGCTGCGACGTGTGCAACTCCTTGGCCGCCTGGGTCATGGAGCCGGATAGCATGACGGCCCGGAACGCTTCTATCTGGCGGAAGTTCAGCATCGGCAATGGGCATATCAAGAGCGTATACCCTGCGATTATATGTGAATTTGTCATATGGCCCGGGCTTACTTAAACTGCCGGCAACGACTGCAATGCAGCCACAACAGCAGTCAAGGGGATGCCGCCAGGCATCGGAACCGGGTTCCGAGGAAGGAAATATGCTGGATTTCGAGCCGGACGCAATCGAACTGCCGATGGGGCATTTCATTGGTGGTAGCCTGATTGGGGGCGGCCCTGCGCTGGACGTGCTGCGCCCGTCAGACGGCAAGCCCATGGGCAGCATTCCCGACGCGACGGCCGACGTGGTCGACCATGCGGTGCGCGACGCGCACGCGGCGTGGAGCGACAGCGGCTGGGGGGCGCGGTCGCCGCGCGAGCGCGCCCGCGTCTTGCTGCGCTGGGCCGACCTGATCGACGCTCACGTGGACGAGCTGGCGCGCCTGGAGGCGGTAGGCTCCACCCGGCCTATACGCGAAGCCCATGCCTTCGATGTGCCGTTTACCGCGGAATGTATACGCTTTTTCGCCGAGTGCGCGGACAAATTCGGCGGCGATGCCGTGCCGACCCGCCGCGACAGCCTGGGCTTGATCCTGCCCGAGCCCTATGGCGTGGTGGGCGCGATCGCCCCTTGGAATTTTCCGCTGTCGATGACCTCCTGGAAGTGCGGTCCGGCCTTGGCCGCCGGCAATGCCATCGTGCTCAAGCCTTCGGAGCTGACACCTTGTTCGGCCGTGCGTATGGCGCAGCTGGCCGTCGAGGCCGGCGTACCGCCGGGGGTGTTCAATGTGGTCCAGGGGCGTGGCACCGGGGCCGGCACCAGTCTGGTGCGTCATCCACTCATCGGCAAAGTGTCCTTCACGGGGTCGACCCGGACGGGGGCGGCCATCATGAGCGAAGCCGCCCGTCATGGCACCAAGCCCGTCACGCTGGAGCTAGGCGGCAAGAGCCCTCAGCTCGTCTACGACGATGCCGGCGATGTCGCGGCGGTGGCTGCCCGCATCGTCCGTGGGTTCACTTCCAATGCGGGCCAGGCCTGCGTTTCCGGCACGCGGCTGGTAGTGCAGCGCGGCATCGCTGAAAGGCTGATCGAGGCCGTCGTAGTCCGGGCAGGGGATCTCCTTCCCGGCCCGACGTGGTGCGAGAGCACCAGCTTAGCCCCGCTGATCAACGAACGGCAGGCGCGAAGCGTCCACGCCGCCGTGCGGCAGTGCCTGGAGGAAGGCGCCACCGCCCTTTGCGGCGGCGATTTCTTCCCGGGGCATCCCGGTGGCTTTTTTTATCGGCCCACCTTGCTGGGCGGCGTCCACGGCGACATGCTGGCGGTGCGCGAGGAGATCTTCGGCCCCGTGCTCACCGTGCAGGTCTTCGAGGACGAGGAGGAGGGGCTGGCGCTGGCGGACCATCCCGCCTACGGCCTGGCCGCAGGTGTCCACACTCTCGACATCGGCCGCGCCCTGCGCGCCGCGCGCCGTATCCAGGCAGGGACGGTCTGGGTCAATCGTTTCGGTCGAACCTGGGACTTCATCCTGCCGACCGGCGGCTTCAAAGGCTCGGGCCTGGGCAAGGATCTCGGCCGCCAGGCCTTCGAGGCCAATCTTCGATACAAGAGCGTGCTGGTCGATTTCTGATCCGTCCGCCCCAGGCAACACCGCCCGTTTTTCTAGCAAAACCTCCCGGGGTATTCCCATGGCGATCTTCAAACCCAAGTACATCACCTTCGATTGTTACGGTACGCTGATCAACTTCGACATGGCGGGAGCAGCACGCGCCCGCTATGCGGGCCGCGTGAGCGCAGCCGACATGCCGGGATTCCTCGAGAGCTTCCGCGCCTATCGCCTAGACGAGGTGCTCGGCGCATGGAAACCGTTTCGCGAGGTGATTTGCAACGCGGTCGAACGCACCTGCAGAAGGTGGGGCGTGAAGTACGAGGAAGCCGACGGCCTGGCCCTCTACGACGCCGTTCCCGGATGGGGCCCGCATCCCGACGTGCCGGCCGGACTGTCTGCGGTGGCCAGGGAATTCCCGCTGGTCATTTTTTCGAACGCGGCCAACGAGCAGATCGGCCATAACGTGGCCAAGCTGGGAGCGCCTTTCCACAAGGTCTTCACGGCCGAGCAGGCGCAGGCCTACAAGCCGCGCTACCGCGCCTTCGAATACATGATGGATGAGCTGGGCTGCGGGCCGGAGGACATTCTACATGTTTCCTCCAGCCTGCGCTACGACCTGATGTCGGCCTACGACCTGGGCATCAGGCACAAGGTATGGGTGAACCGCGGCCACGAGCCGGCGAACCCCTTCTACCAGTACACCGAGGTCAAGGACATCGGCGGCCTGGCGGCAGTGGTCGGTCTATGAAGCTCGAACCGTATTGGCTGGATACCGCGCCGAGATTCAGCGCCGGCGCTACCGGCGACTTGCCTGCGCGCGCCGATGTGGTGGTGATCGGCGCCGGTTTTACCGGCTTGTCGGCGGCCCGTTCGCTGGCGCGCGCCGGCGTGGACGTGGTGGTGGTGGAGTCCGAGAGAATCCATGCGCAGGCCTCGGGCCGCAATGGCGGGCATTGCAGTCCGGGAACGGCGCAAGGCCTGGCGGACTTGATCGACAAGTACGGGCTGGATACCGCCAAGCGCTACTACGTGGCTTATAACGACGCCGTGGATTTCGTCGAGCACGTGGTGGACGAAGAGGGCATCGATTGCGATTTCTCCCGCTGTGGCAAGCTGAAGCTGGCCAGCAAGGCCAAGCACTTCGCGGGCCTGGCGCGCAACCACGCTGCGTTGCGCAAGCATCTGGGCTTGCCGGTCGAGTTGCTGTCGGCCTCGGAGGTGCGCCATGAGTTGGCCTCGGAGGCCTTCCACGGCGGGCTGCTCGATCCGCGCGGCGCCCAGATGCACATGGGCAAGTTCGGCACCGGGCTGGCGAGCGCCGCCGCGCGCCACGGCGCGCGCATCTACGAGCACACGGCCGTCACCGGCCTGGTCAGCCTGGGCGGCGACCGCTACCGCGTGACGACGGTGCGCGGCCAGATCGAGGCCGGCCGCGTCCTGCTGGCCACAGGCCGATCCGATCAGGGGCCCTTCCAATGGTGGCAGCGGCGAATCGTGCCGGTCGGAAGCTTCGTCATTGTCACCGAGCCGATCCCTGACCTGCTCGATCAGGTGCTGCCGCGGCGCCGCAACTATGTGACCAGCTTGAACTTCGGCAACTATTTCCGCACCACCGCAGACCACCGCCTGGTGTGGGGAGGACGGGCACGCTTCGCGCGCAGCAACCCCGCATCCGACCGCAAGAGCGGCAGGATACTCGAGGCCAGTCTCGCGCATTTGCTGCCCGCGCTCAAGGGCGTGCGCATCGACTACTGCTGGGGCGGCCTGGTCGAGGCGACCGCGGACAGGCTGCCCAAGGCGGGCAAGCACGATGGGCTGTATTTCGCCCTCGCCTATAGCGGCCATGGCACCCAGATGGCCGTCTACATGGGGGACCTCATGGCCGATGTCCTGATGGGCAAGGACAGAAAGAACCCCTGGTCGTACGACCGCTGGCCGGCCTTGCCGGGCTACGTGGGTCGTGCCTGGTTCCTGCCGCTGGCGGGCGTGTATTTCCGATTCAAGGATATTTTCTATTGACCGCTTGCCGGCTTTGCGCAAGGCGGGCTGGCATTCGTTCGGGAGGGCCACATGGTTCTGCAATACTGCGATTCGATATGAGTTTTCTCGTCCTGAGCATGATCGCCCGGCGCGTCGGGATAGGGCTGGTGACGTTGTTCATCGTGTGCGCGCTGGTGTTCTTCATGTCGAGCCTGCTGCCCGGCGACGCGGCCCAGATGGCCCTGGGCCAGGCTGCCACGCCCGAGACCGTGGCGGCCCTGCGCAAGCAGCTGGGCCTGGACGAACCGGCGGTGCTGCGGTTCTTCATCTGGCTCGGCAATCTTGTGACGGGCGATTTCGGCATTTCCTATGCCGGCGGCATCCCCGTGTACGACATCGTCATGCCCCGCATCCCGAATTCGCTGATGCTGGCCGCGGCGGCCACGGCGACTTCCGTGCCCATCGCCCTGGTGCTGGGCGTCGTCTGCGCCATCTACAGGGGAACGCGCCTGGACCGCACGATCGGCGTCGTCACCATGTTCGTGGTGGCCGTGCCGGAGTTCCTGGTCGCCACGCTGGCCGTCCTGGTGTTCGCGGTAAAGCTGCATTGGATGTCGGCCTTGTCCCTGGGCGCCGATACTTCCACCGTGGTGGGATTCTTCAAGGCCTATGGCCTTCCGGTCCTGACGCTGTGCTGCGTGGTCGTGGCGCAGATGGCCCGCATGACCCGCGCGGCGCTCATCAACCAGCTGGATGCGCCCTATGTCGAAATGGCGGTGCTCAAGGGGCTGCGACCAACGCGCATCGTGCTGCGCCACGCCATCCCCAACGCCGTCGGTCCCATCGTCAACGCGATGGCGCTCAGCCTGTCCTATCTGCTGGGCGGCGTGGTTATCGTGGAAACGATTTTCTCCTATCCTGGGCTCGCCAGCACCCTGGTCGATGCCGTGAGCAATCGGGATCTGCCCGTAGTTCAGTTCTGCGTACTCTTCTTCAGCGCTTGCTACCTGCTTCTGCTGCTGATCGCCGATATCTGCACGATCCTCTTCAACCCGAGGCTGCGTTCATCATGACCCGTCTCCTGCGTTTCCCGGGCACGGCTGGCCGCTTCTTCCTGTCCTTGTCCCTGGCTGGCCGCATCGGCCTGTGCATTTCCGCCTTCTGGATCTTTGTCGCGATCTTCGGCTCCTGGATGGCGCCGTACGGGGCGACCGAATTCGCCGACGGCCAGGTGCTCGGTCCCTTGAGCCTGGCGTATCCCCTGGGCACCGACTATCTAGGCCGCGATTTGCTTAGCCGCATCCTGTACGGCGCGCGCTATTCGATCGGCCTGGCATTGGTCTCCACCTTGTTGGCGAGCGCCTGCGGCACCTTGCTCGCCCTGATTTCGACAGTGGTCGGCAAGTGGTTCGACGAGGGCCTGAGCCGCCTGGTCGATGCGATGCTCATCTTACCTAGCAAAATCCTGGCGCTGCTGATGGTGGCCATCTATGGCTCTTCGCTGCCGGTGCTGATCCTGACTGCAGCGGTGACCTACATGCCGGGTGCCTACCGCATCGCACGCTCCCAGGCGGTCGGTCTGAACGCGATGGAATACGTCACCGTGTCGCGTCTGAATGGCGAGAGCAATCTCTATATCGCCTGCCGCGATATCCTGCCGAACATGATCCATCCCATGATGGCGGACTTCGGCCTGCGTTTCGTCTACACCGTGCTGATGCTCAGCGGCCTGAGCTTTCTCGGGCTGGGCGTGCAGCCGCCCAATGCCGACTGGGGATCGCTGGTGCGGGAGAACCTTTCGGGCCTGTCCTCCGGCGCGCCGGCCGTCATCATGCCGGCCGTGGCGATCGCCACGCTGACGATAGGCGCCACTCTGTTCATCGACAGCCTGGCGGCGCGCAAGCGCCAGGCCGGAGGGGAGTAGAAATGGACGGTCAAACGCTGCTGGAAGTCTCCGGCCTGGAGGTGGCCGCCCTCGGCGACGACGGCCGGGAAAGACCCATCGTCAGCGGTGTCGGGTTCTCCATCGCCAAGGGCGAGGTGCTCGCGCTCATCGGCGAATCCGGCTCGGGCAAGACGACGATCGCCCTGGCGCTGCTGGGTTATGCCCGCCGCGGTTGCCGCATTGCCGCCGGCCGCATCCGCGTCGGCGGTGCCGAGGTCGTCGCGGCCTCGAACCGGGAGCTGTACGGCCTGCGGGGCTCGAAAGTGGCCTATGTGGCGCAGAGCGCATCGGCGTCGTTCAATCCCTCGCTCACCATCATGGACCAGGTGATCGAGGGCGTATGCGTGCACGGCATCATGGACCGCCAGGCTGCGCGCGAGAAGGCCATCGGCCTGTTCCAGTCCCTGGCCCTGCCGTCGCCCCGGACCATCGGCGAGCGCTATCCGCACCAGGTGTCCGGCGGCCAGTTGCAGCGCCTGATGGCCGCGATGGCCTTGATGTCCGACCCCGAACTGGTGGTGTTCGACGAGCCGACCACGGCGCTGGACGTCACTACGCAGATCGAGGTCCTGAACGCCTTCAAGCAGGCCATCCGGCAGCACCACATCAGCGCGGTCTACGTGTCGCACGACCTGGCCGTGGTCGCCCAGGTGGCGGACCGGGTCGTGGTGCTGCGCAACGGGGAGATCCAGGAGCAGGGCGTGCTGGCGCAGATCATCGATGCGCCGGCTCACCCTTATACGCGCACCCTGATGGCGGCCGCCATGCCCGTGTCGCGCCTGAAGGACGACGACGCTGAGCAGGCCCGCCGGCAGGCGCCCCTGCTCGAGCTCCAGGGGGTGACCGCGGGGTACGGCCGGGTCGATGCGTCCGGCATGCCCAAGGTCAGGATCCTGGACGGCATCGACCTGGTGGTGCGGCGCGGCACCACCATGGGCGTCATCGGCGAATCGGGCTCGGGCAAATCGACGCTGGCCTACGTCGTCGCCGGCCTGCTCGCGCCCGCCAAAGGGCAGATCACCTTCGCCGGGCAAGTCCTGCCGGGCCGCCTGGCAGATCGGGACAAGGATCTTTATCGACGCATCCAGCTGGTCTTCCAGAACGCCGACAAGGTGCTGAACCCGTCGCACAGCGTGGGAGACATCCTGGCGCGTCCCCTGAAGCTGTTCGGGCGCTGCCCGGCCGGGCAGCTGGATGCCGGCGTGGGCCGGCTGCTGGACATGGTGCAGCTCCCCCGCGCCATAGCCAGGCGGCGTCCGGCCGAGCTGTCGGGCGGGCAGAAGCAGCGCGTCAACCTGGCGCGCGCGTTGGCGGCCGAGCCCGAACTGATCATCTGCGACGAGGTGACTTCCGCCCTCGATACCGTGGTTGGCGCGGCGATCCTGGACTTGCTGGTCGAACTGCGTCGCGCACTGGGGATGTCCTACATTTTCATCAGCCACGACATCTCTACGGTGCGGACCACTTGCGACGAAATCACCGTCCTCTATCAGGGCCGCAAGGTGGATTCCTGCGAACGCGGCGCGCTGATCGAGCCGTCGCGCCATCCCTATACCGGCTTGCTGGTCGATTCGGTGCCGGAGCTGCGCCCGGGCTGGCTGGACGAGGCAGACAGCCGCATGGGCGTGCGCCGGGCGGCCCTGATGGCGGGTACCGAATAAAAAAAGCCGCGAGGATAGGAGATCCCCGCGGCTGCACCGCTGCCCGGGCGGTTGCCGCTATGCCCGCCAGATCGATTCTGCGAAGCGGTAGCCCATATTCATGCCGGAAGGATTGGGCTTGTAGCCCCGGATCTGCCTTGAAACGCCGTCCAGAATGGCGGTGAACACGGGGATGATGGTGCCCGATTCTTCGTGCACCAGCGTCTGCATGTCGCCGTAGATGGCCTTGCGCTTGGCGAAGTCCCCTTCGGCGCCAGCAGCGTCCAGCAACTGGTCGAGTCGCGGGTCTTTCCATTGGGCCTCGTTGGTGCTGGAAGTCGAACGGTAGAACAGATCGAAGATCATGCCCACGCTGGGCCGGTTCGAAATCGAACCGTAGGTGATGGGGAACTTGGTCCAATAGGTCGACCAGTAGCCGTCCGTGGGAACCTGCCTGATCTTGAAATTGAAGCCGACCTGGGCGCCGAATCCCTGCAGGAACTGCGCGCCTTCCAGCGACGCCGGGATGCCGGGCTGGCAGATGACCTCCATGGTCTGGCCGGCCAGACCACTTTTCTGCATGTGGTATTTGGCCTTGTCCAGGTCGAAGGGTCGCTGCGGCAGGTCCTCCAGGAAATAGGGGTCCCAGGGCGCGACGGGATGGTCGTTGGCGATGGCGCCATAGCCCTGCATGACGCTTTCCAGCATACGCTTGCGGTCCTGCATGTAGCGCACAGCCGCGACGAAATCCTTGTTGCCAGTGATGGGGTTGTCCTGGCGCAGGATCAGATTCGTATAAAGCGATAGCTTGTTGACGATCAGATCGACATTCTTGCTGGCCTCGACCTGCTTCGCGTAGCGGTTCTCGACCAGGGAGCAGATGTCGATGTCTCCGGCCAGAACCGCATTGACCCGTGCGGCGTTGTCGGGAACGCCGATGATCTCCACCGAATCCAGGTACGGCAGGCCGGACTTCCAGTAATTGGGGTTGCGCTTGGCGGTGAATTTGCCACCGGGCACGAAGGAGTCGAGCACGTACGGCCCGGTGCCGACCGGCCTGTTGAAGTCCTGCGTGCCGTTCTTCACGATGAGGAAGTAGCTGCTTCCTAGCACCGCAGGCAGGTCGAAGTTGGGCTTCGAGATCGTCAGGGCAACCTCGTACTTGCCCACCGCCTTTATCTCGGTAAACCCGCTGGCGATGGCGTAGCCCTTGGATGCCGTGGCCGGGTCCTTGTGGCGGGCCAGCGAATACACCACGTCTTCGGCCGTCAGCTCCGCGCCATCGTGAAAATGGATGCCTTGCTTCAGGACGATGCGCCAATGTGTGCCGTCCGTGCTCTCCAGGCGTTCTGCCAGCGCAAGGTCCGGAATCATCGAATTATTGAATTCGGTCAGCGCGTTGAACAGGCAGAACTGCTTGGTCCAGTCCGCCGAATGGGCGCCTTTGGCAGGGTCCAGGGTATCGGATATGGATCTGTTCTGGACTGCAAACCGGACGTGTCCGCCCCGCTTTGGTGATTCCGAGGCCCACGAGAGCGTGGGCAGGCCGGCTATGGCGCTTGCGGTGGCGCACATGGAAAGAAAGTCTCTTCTGCTCGTCTGCATGACAATTCCCCTTGTCGCAAATTCAGAAGCAACGCTTGCTGGCTCGCCGGGCAAGTCTATGAGCCATTTGCGATGCGCTCAAATACGTATTGTTCGACCCGTCATGCGGTTTTGATATGCCCACGGAATCTGTGCGGGTGGCATATCAAGAATGCATAGCATCCTGCTGTATACGGATTTGTCATATGACGTGCCAGTTCTTAAACTCGCCGCGTTCATACCAGCAACTCTCGAATTAGGGCGGCAACAGGGATGGGTTTGAGAATCGGGGTCGATATCGGTGGATCGTTCGCCGATTTCGCGGTGCTAGACGAGTCTGATCGGACGATCCGGACACTGAAGGTGTTCTCCCGTCCGGATGAGCCTGGCAGCGAAGTGCTTGCCGGTATGTCGCAATTGGCCAAACGCTACGGTATCGATCCCAAGGACGTCGCGTATTTCACCCACGGCACCACTGTGGGCGTGAACGCGGTCGTGCAGCGCAAGGGCCTGAAGCTGGGCCTGGTCACGACACGGAATTTCGAGGACGTGCTGGAGATCGCGCGCTTGAAGATTCCGGATATGTACCACTTGAAGTCCAAGCGGCCGGCGCCGCTGGTCACCCGCGACCGTGTGTTCGGCGTGGTCGAGCGCATGGCGGCGGACGGCACGGTAGATACGCCCGTGGACGAAGCCAGCGTGCTGGCGGCAGCCCAGGCCCTGCAGGCCGCCGGCTGCGAGGGCGTCGTGGTCTCGCTGCTGCACGCCTACCGCAACCCCGCGCATGAGCAGCAGGTCAAGAAGCTTATCCAGTCCGCCATCCCGGGCATGTTCGTGTCGTGCTCGCATGAAGTCTGGCCCATCATCCGGGAGTACGAGCGCACGCTCACCGCAGTCATCGGCGGATACGTGCAGCCTCGCGTGTCGCACTACCTGACCAGCCTGCAGGGCGCGCTTGCGCGGGCCGGGGTGGGCGTGGACCTGAAGGTCACCAAGTCCAACGGCGGCGTGATGAGCGCCGAGTACGGCAAGCAGAATTGCGTGCAGATGATCTTGTCGGGCACCGCTTCCGGCGTGATCGGCGCGGCCTACGTGGCCCAGCAGTGCGGGGTCAAGCGCTGCATGAGCCTGGACATTGGCGGCACCACGGCCGACATGGCGCTGATCATCGACGGCCAGCCGCAATACGCCACCGGCGAATACATCGGCGAATTCCAGATCCATATTCCCTCCGTGTCGGTATCGTCGGTCGGTGACGGCGGCGGCTCGATCGCCTGGGTGGATCGCTTCGGCGTGCTGAAAGTAGGTCCGGAAAGCGCCGGCTCCAACCCGGGGCCGGTGTGCTATGGCCGGGGCGGCAAGCAGGCCACCATCACGGACGCCTTCGCTGTCATGGGAGTCATCGGTAACGCGGAGCTGGGCTACAACGCGGTCAAGGTCGACGTGCAGGCTGCGCGCGAGGCGATCGCGCCGCTGGCTGCGAAGCTGGGCAAGGACGTGCTGGAGACCGCCGAAGCCATCGTCGAGGTGTCCGTGTCCAGCATGTACGCTGGCGTAAGCCGCATCATCTCGCGCTTCGGGGTGGACCCTCGGGAGTTCACGCTGATGCCCTTCGGCGGGGCGGGGCCCATGATGGCGTGCTACCTGGCGCGCGCGCTGAACGTGAACAAGCTGCTGGTGCCCACTACGCCGGGCGTGCTGTCGGCGCTGGGCGGCCTGATCGCCGACCTGAAGAATGACTTCGTCAAGACCACCTACTGCGACCTCACACCCGAAACTCTCCGGGCCCTGCAAGGAGAAATGCGCGATCTGGAAGCGCAGGCGCGCGCCTGGCTCGCGGCCGAGGGCGGCGATGCCGACCAGGCGCTCATCGACGTGTCGGCCGACATGCGCTATCGGGGCCAGTCCTTCGAAATCGACACGCCGCTGCAGCCGCAGTGGCTGCACGACTGCGACATGGCCGCGATCGGCCGGGCCTTCCACACCGAGCACAAGCGCCTGTACGGGCATAGCGACGAGACCGCGCCGCTGCAGGTGGTGGCCTTGCGGCTGGTCATTACGTCACCCACCCCCAAGCCGGGCCTGCGTGAAATCCCGCGCGGCAAGGGCGCGCCTGCCGCATCGGGCATGCTGCAAGTATGGCTGGACGGCGCATTGCGCACGGTGCCTTTGTACCGCCGCGCGGATCTCCTGGCCGGCCACGCGTTCGAAGGGCCGGCCATCGTTGCCCAGGACGATTGCACGACCACCGTGCTGCCCGGCTATTCCGTAGCGGTGGACATCTACGGCAACCTGGAGATTTCGGCCGACGGCCAGGCAGGAGCATGAGTTATGACGTTTGACAAATCCACGCTGCAGATTTTCGCCAACTACTGCGTCGCGGCCGCCGAAAGCATGGCCTATACGCTGATCCGCACGGCGCATTCGGCCTTCATCAAGGAAACGGAAGACTTCTCCTGCACCCTGATGACGCCGGAGGGTCTGACCTTCGCGTCGCCCAAGACCCTGGGCGCGACCTGGTATCCGGGTCTAGACTTCGGTTCGGTCATCGAAATGACCGAGCCCTTCGAGCCTGGCGACATCGGCATGACCAACGATGCCTACAGCGGCTTCGTGGCGACTCACACGCCCGACATCATGATGTGGAAGCCGGTGTTCTACGAAGGCGAGCTGATGTGCTTCGTCGGCGGCCATGTGCACAACACCGACATGGGCGGGGCCGTGCCGGCCTCGCTGTCGCGCACATTGACCGAAATCCAGCAGGAAGGCATACGCTTTCCGCCGACCAAGATCGTGCGTGCCGGCGTGCTCAACGAAGAGCTCATGCAGCTCATGGCGATCAACGTCCGGGCGCCGGAGCAGAACCGCGGCGACCTGAATGCGCAGATCGCCATGCTGATGACCGGCGAGCGGCGGGTGCTTGAGATCATCGAGCGCTTCGGCGCCGCGGCATTCAAGGAAGGCATCCAGGCGCTGTTGGACTATTCGGAGGAGCAGGCGCGCACCCTGGTGTCGGAGATCCCCGACGGCGATTATCCCTTTGCTGAGTTCGCCGACGAGGATTCCGCCAAGGGCAAGCCGCTGCGCGTGATGCTCACCGTGCGGGTGCGCGGCAGCGACCTGGAGTTCGACTTCACCGGTAGCGATCCGCAGCTGCACTCTTCGCTGAATATGCCCACCGGCGGCAAGGAGCGGCATGTGCTGGCATTGGTGGGGCTCAACTACGTGCTCTACACCCTCAATCCCGACATCATGCTCAATGCCGGTATGCTGCGGGTGGCGCGCTGCGTCCTGCCGGAAGGTACTGTCGTCAATCCCCTGCCTCCCGCCGCAGTGGGAATGCGCAGCCTGACGTGCAAGGTCGTTCAGTACGCCACGATCGGTGCGTTCTCGCGTGCGTTGCCGGACCTCATGCCGGCCTCGCCTGCAGGCGGGATGAGCATCGTCAACGTTCGCACCACGTCGTCGGACGGCAACAGCGTTATCGCTGCCCTCGGCCCGGTGGGCGGCGGCGCGGGCGGATCGGCGCAAGGCGACGGTTCGGAGGCGTCGGGTGCCATTGTCGCGTTCTTGCGCAATACGCCGGTCGAGATCAACGAGGCCGAGGTGCCCATCCGCATTACCCGCTACGGCCTGGTGCCGGGCAGTGCGGGCGCCGGCAAGTACCGGGGTGGCCTGGGCACGGTGATGGAGTTCAAGGTATTCGCGCCCAACACCATCATCACGGCCCGCAACCGCGACAAATCGCGGTTCGGCTCCTGGGGCGTGCTCGGCGGCAAGGCCGGCTCCGTGTCGCGCTTTACCCGCAATCCGGATACGGATCGCGAAGAAGACCTGGGCGTGAGCGATCTCATTCATTGCCAGCCGGGCGATGTCATCCGATTGGAAGGCTGCGGCGGGGGCGGCTACGGGCCGGCCTACGAACGGGACCCGGAAAGCGTACTGCGTGACGTGAAGTGCGGCTACGTATCCGTGCAGCAGGCGCGGGACGACTACTACGTCGCCATCGTCGACGGTGAAATCGACGAGGATGGCACCCACCAGCTCCGGAAGGAAGCCGAGGCCTGCCGGCCCGAGCAGTATCCCCACTTCGATTACGGGCCGGGGCGCGACGAGTTCGAGCGGTCCTGGACTCCGGAGCGCTATGCGGCGCTCACGGCGGTGCTCGCTCGCGTGCCGCCCAACTGGCGGCATTTCCTGAAACACAGGATATTCGACGAACTGGACGTCCGGGAAAAGCAGGGGGCCGGGTCCTCGGAGGGCAATGTGATCATGTCGATATTCGAGGACATGCGCAGGCAGTATCCGCAACTGCATGTCGGCGCCGGATGACGGTTTGATGTGCGCTTCCGTCCTGCGGGAATGGGAGCCCGGCGCGCACGTACGTGCTCAAGTGTTCATTGCATTCTGCTGGCGTCCGCGCTGGCAGCGGAGGGCTTTTGCCCAAATTTTCGTCGACCTGTACTCGATGGGTACCGGAAGCGCACCATAGGTTCGAGCGTAGTCCGAGATGAAACAACCTTTGATGATGATAGAGACCGACACGCAGCTGCCGTCCAGGCTGGACGTGGCCGTGATCGGCGGTGGCGCGGCGGGTGTCGTGACGGCTTATGAGCTTTCCAAGCTCGGCAGACGCGTCGGCGTGTTCGAAAAGGGGCGCATCGCGGCCGAGCAAAGCAGCAGGAACTGGGGCTGGTGCCGGACCCTGGGCAGGGACCTGCGCGAACTTGGTATGGCAAGGCTCAGCGTCAGGCGGTGGTCGGAGCTGTCGGCCGAGATCGGCGCCGACGTAGGCTTCCGGGAGACGGGCATCACTTTCGTCACCCGCAGCGAAGCGGAGCTGGCCGGGTGGCAGGAGTGGTTCGAGTTTGCCCAACGCTGCGGCGTGGCCGCCGAAATGCTGTCGAAAGAGCAGGCCAACAAGGTCTATGCGGCCTCGGGCGAACCCTGGATCGGCGGTGTTAGGACCTTCCACGACGGCTATGCCGACCCGTCTTGTGCGATTCCGCTGCTGGCGCGGCATGCTGCGGCTGAGGGCGTGGCCGTCCTGCAGAATTGCGCGGTCAATGATCTTTACTTCGAAGGCGGCCGGCTCGCCGGCATCGAGACCGAAAGAGGACTGGTGCGTGCCGATTGCGTGGTCATTGCGGCCGGCGTCTGGTCGTCGCTGTTCTGCTTGAAGCAGAAGATCGTCCTGCCTACGCTGAATGTGTATTCGTCGGCCTCCAAGACGCGCGACGCCGTGCAGCTGCCATTCCAGGGGCCGCTGAAGGCGCCGCAATTCGCGGTGCGGGAAAAGGTAGGAGGCGGCTACATCCTGGCCAAGAGCGGCCGCGGCACGGTGCACATCGTTCCCAACAGCCTGCGCTACGGTCTGCGTTTCAAGGGGCTACTAGCCAGCCGTCGCAAGAACATCGCCCTGCGCCTGGACGGAGAGTTCTTCCGCCAGCTCTGGGACGAGATCGGCTATCTGTACCTGGGCCGGTCGCCATTCGTGAAGAACCGTGTGCTGGACCCGGCTCCGGATATGTCGCTGGTGTGCTCGGCTTATGAAGAAGCCCAGCGTGTCTTCCCGGGGTTGGGGCCGGACATGCTGGACTATGCGTGGGGCGGCGCTATCGACAATACGCCGGACGGCATCCCGGTCGTTTCCGCCTGCGACGACGTACCGGGCGTGTACCTGTGCACGGGTTTCAGCGGCCACGGGTTCAACAGTTCGATGGGGGCGGGATACATGCTCGCCAAGCTCATCGCGCGGGGCCAATCCTCGGAGGAGCTGCGGTATCTGTCGCACAGACGCTTTCTATCCGGTGAGAAATTGGTGCCAAACATCATCTACTGACCAGATTTACACTCGGTGACCTTGCCACCGACTACATCAACGGATCAAAAAGGGTAAGCACATCCATGAGCTACAACCGCAGGAACTTCCTATATGTCCTGGGCGGCTTGGTGGCCGCCGCCGCTGCGCCCGCGGTTTATGGCGCTGGCGATACTCGATATCCGGATCGCACCATGAGGTTGGTGATGTCGTTTTCGTCCGGCAGCAGCACCGATATCGCTGCTTGCACGTAGTCGGAGCAACTGCCCAAAGGCCTAGGGCGGCGCCTCCGTGGTGGTCGAGAACCGCTCGCGGGGGCAGGTGGCCCGTGGGTGCCACCGTCGTCGCGCAGTCGGCGCCGGACGGAACCTGCTGTACAGCGCAGCGACCAGCTTCTGCATCAGCCTGTTCGTCTACCCCAATCTCGCCTATCAGCATGAGCGCGATTTCCAGCCTGTCGCTGTGACGATCAGCGTGCCGGTGTTCCCGGTGGTCTCGGCCGATAGCGGCAGGATTCGACGACCGGGTCGCGCGGATTGCGGCCCAGCCGGACCGCTACAGCTACGGCTCCAACGGGGTCGGCACCTCCGGCCATATCGCCTGCAAGCTGTTCGCCGATCTGATCGGCCAGCCGGATCTGCTGCATATCCCCTACAAGCACGGCTCGCAAGGGGTCATGGCCGACGTCATCGGCGGGCGCATCACCTATGCGGTCGATCCGTGGTCGGTGGTGGGGCCCCTGATCGAATCCGGTAGATTGCGCGCCATCGGGGTGACGAGCAGCCAGCGCCTCGCCGTGGCGTCGCAGATACCGACCCTGAGAGAGCTGCTGGGCGAGGACTGCGTCGTCGTGACGTGGAATGGACTGTGGGCGCCCATGGGTGTGGCGCCGGATATCGCGCGTACGCTGCATGCAGCGGTTACCCGGGGCCGCTCCGCGAGCGGACTGGCCGAGCAGTTTGAACGCCAGGGCACGCCCTTGATGCCGGAAATGACGTTCGAGCAGACCGGCCAGTTCATGGCCGAGGAAATCGTGCGCTGGAAATCGCTGGTGGAGAGAACCGGTATTCGGATCTGAGGTGGCAAGAAAAAACCCCAACCGCGAACGGTTGGGGTTTCGTTATTGGTGGTGGAACACGGAACCGAACCCGCGTCCGTAATCCGAACTAAATAGTAACGCCTTGGCCTTGAGGACGTGGATTCGATGATTTGGCCAAAATCGTCCTGCGCTGCCACTGGGCTTCTTGGGTAACGCGATCCGCAGCGACGACTGGGCCATTCCGCACATTGGCCTGAGCAGTCTCGGGGAAATCGTCGGCTGGGCGCGCCCAGACGAGTTTCCGCCAAGGAACATGCGCACGAGCAAGGGGCTGCGGGCGCTCGGTTACAACGTGAGGATCGGTGTTTGATCTGCGGCCGTGGGCGGCGCCCGCAAGGTCCCGATCAACCCACCGTCCCCTGCGCCGGACCGGCCCGCCCTGGCATACCGTCCTTGAAGATTTGAGTCACATCAATCGGCCAGCAGGTCGCTGGATGTTGACTCCTGACTTTCGGCATGTTAGGCGCAATATCTTGCAAAGTCTTGCAAGAATTTCCTCGAGCGAGGCCGCGTGACGACGGAACTTGTGGGGGGGGTATGACAGCGCGCCAGCAGGCGATCTTCACACTCGACGAGATGAGCAGCGAGCCATCATCGATCGCTGATTGCCGCCGGCTCTGACCCTTCAGGTTGGCTTACTTGTCGAGAGACCAGCCGGAGGCCTTGATCAGCTGCAGAACCCGTCCGACTTGGGATGAGGCCGG
>Ga0065721_10049696_pt1 | contig 28660 bp, 22 predicted proteins | sample Mesricmetagenome_FD_59108 | JGI IMG/M metagenome (GOLD analysis project Ga0065721, IMG submission 59108) | Mesophilic microbial community from rice straw/compost enrichment Sample: eDNA_1 v2 (version 2) | ecosystem: Engineered > Solid waste > Grass > Composting > Bioreactor | place: USA: Davis...
ATACCGCCGTTCCACAATAAATCCACAGGCGCGCGCAAAATTGCGCTGATCAATTCCGTCGGCGCAAGGCGCTTTTCCTCTATGGCAAGCGCGCGTTGCATTTGCGGGGTGATCACCACAAATTTCTGGCTGCGGGAAAATACGCCGCCACCATCAGAAATCAGTTTCTGATCGTAATCCGCCCAGGTGCTGCGCGGCAGGTTGAATAAGCGCTGGCGCTCGGCGAAGGAGGCCTCGGCGTCCGGATCGGGATCGATAAAAATATGCTGATGATTAAAGGCAGCGACCAAGCGGGTACAGCGCGACAGCAACATGCCGTTGCCAAAAACGTCCCCAGACATATCGCCTATGCCGACGCAGGTGAATTCCTGCTCCTGAATATTGATGCCACGCTCACGAAAATGCCGCTGCACGGAAATCCAGGCGCCCCGTGCGGTAATGGCCATTTTTTTATGGTCGTAGCCCTGGCTGCCGCCGGAGGCAAAAGCATCGCCCAGCCAATGGCCGTATTCCAGGGAAATGGCATTGGCGATATCCGAAAAACTCGCTGTGCCTTTATCTGCGGCGACGACTAAATAGGGGTCCGACTCATCCCGACAGATAACCCCCGCCGGACGCACCAATTCACCGTCGCGATAGTTGTCGGTGAGATCCAGCAAGCCGCGGATAAAAATTTTGTAGCATTCAATTCCTTCCGCCTGAATTTCATCGCGGGAATTGCACAAATGCAATTTTTTGCCGACAAATCCACCTTTGGCGCCATTGGGCACTATGACTGCGTTTTTCACCTGCTGCGCTTTTACCAGCCCGAGAACCTCCGTGCGGTAATCCTGCAAACGATCGGACCAGCGCAAACCGCCGCGCGCCACTTTGGCACCGCGCAAATGCACGCCTTCGACTCGCGGGGAATACACGTAAATTTCGAACAGCGGACGCGGCTCCGGAATATTGCTGATCTCCCGCGGGCTGAATTTGAAGGACACATAATCCTTGTCTTCGCCGGCGGCAGTTTTCTGATAGAAATTCGTGCGCAAAGTGGCGTTGATCAGTTCGAAATAGCGGCGCAGGATTTTGTCTTCATTGAGATTTTCCAACGCATCCAGGCTCTGCAGAATTTTTTCCCGCAAGCGCTCCACCCGAGCCTCGGGTTTATTCTGCTCGGCATTAATGCGCGGATCGAAATAAGCCTTAAATAAAGCGACTAAATTGCGAGTAATATCGGATTGATTGACCAGGGTTTCGGCAATGTAATCCTGGCTGTAAGTAAATGCGGTCTGCTTCATATAGCCGGCGTAGGCGCGCAACATACTGACCTCGCGCCAGCTCAAACGCGCGCCGAGCACCAAGCGATTAAACGCATCATTTTCGGTTTGCTGATGCCAGATCGCCGCAAATGCCTGCTCGAATAATTTGCTGACTGCGTGCACATCCAATTTCACGGAAAGCCTGAGGGCCAGACTGAAATCGTGCATCCACACGGTTGCGCCGTCCGCGCGCTGAATTTTGTAGGGATGCTCGCCCAAAACGCGCAGCCCCAGATGTTCGAGCACCGGAATCACATCGGATAATTCCAGTGGCTGCGCCAGCTGCATGACTTTAAAACGCATGCGATCGTCGGGTGTGCCGACCGGGTGATAAAACAGCATGGCCACATCGCGCTCCGCCTGGAGCGACTCGATCATCTGAATATCCTTCACCGCCGCGCGCGCGTCGTAATCCTCCTGGTAACTGACACCGAATGCGCCCATGTACTGGCGGTGATATTGCAGTCCACGCGCTTCGCCAAATGCCTCTATCAAAGCGGATTCGAAGCGGTCATCCCAGCCGCGGCTGATTTCGATAATGCCCTCTTCCAGATATTGGGGATCGTAATCCGGCACCACACCGTCGGGCAGGCGGAAAACCATATAAGCGCGGGCCAAAATCGATTCAGAAAAATGCGTGGTCGAATCCAATTCCTGGGATTGAATGGCGCTGCCAATTAATTTTTCGATTTTTACCCGCACCCGGGTGTTGTAAATATCCCGCGGCACGTACACGACGCAATTGACGAATTTGCCGAAAGAATCGTTACGGGCAAATAGACGCACCACCCGGCGCTCATTAATGCGGGTGACGCCCATAATGGTGTGGAACAGAGTTTCCCGATCCGACTGAAACAGTTCGTCGCGGGGAAAACTTTCAATGGCGCGCACCATGTTTTTGCCATCGTGGCTCACCGGCGCCAGACCGGAGCGCGCCAATATGTAGTCCACTTTCTGGCGCAGCAGCGGAATAGCGCGGGGGCTCAGGCTGTACACCGCGTAGGTGAATAAGCCGAGAATGCGCAGTTCGCCCACCACCTTGCCCTCAGGCGAAAAACGCTTTACCACGACATAATCCGGATAGACCCGGCGGTGCACGGTAGACCGCGTCGCGGATTTACTGAAGGAGATCAAATCCACCCCGGTATAAAAAGCTGCCGCGCCCTCTGGCTCGCCTTGCGGCTGTTGCCGACGAAAAACGCCGAGGCACGTTTCCGGATCTTCGCGCAATTGCAGATTTTCGTCAGGAGCAGCCAGATCGAGTGTGCGCACACCGAGGAAAGTGAAATGGGAATCCTCCAGCCAGTCGAGAAATGCCCGGCATTCCTCCGCGTGGGCTTGATCAGGCGCAAAACGCAAATGGTCCCGCGCGGTGCGCAGTGCAGCGAGCATGGGATGATAGTCGGCCACTACGGTGGCGACTTCGGCTAGCACATCCTTGATGGCGCTCTGAATTTCCAGGCGCTCCTCTTCCGAGGCCATCAACGCGACTTCGAGAAAAATCACCGCCTCCTGCTGCCAATGGCCGGCGGTATCGCGAGTTTGCGAGATGGCTTGTAGGGCCGTTACTTCGCCCTCGCCATTGCGCGCAACATCCACCAAAGTGCTTTTGATCGCGTGTAGGGTCATGGTGCGGCGGTTGAGTTCCAGCCGCAGGGAGTCCACCAGAAACGGCATGTCCTTCTGCCGCACGATTATGACGGAGCCGTTGCACAGCCAGCCGTCCTCTTCGAGAGAGGGGTTAAAGGTTCTGACGTAAGTGGGCTGACTGGCGTTGCGCAGGGCGAGCCAGAGGGAATAGCAGCAGCCGGCAATGTCCGGAATCTTCCGCCACTGCCAGTCGTCCATGTTGAGCTGCATCCAGAAAATCCGCACGAAAGCGCGATAGAGATCGAGGTCGGGTTGTTCCGCGCGCTCCCGGTCTATGTGTTCGAGTACTTGGTCGAGCAGGCGGTATTTGATTGACTCACCGGGTTCCGGGATCTTGGCTGTCATGTTTGAGACTCCTCTGGCTAAACCGGCCCTATGGCCTTTTGGTGTGACTAGAGGGCGGCGCGCCGGTTTCCCGCTTCTATTGAAGTCCTTTAATATGCCCTTACATAAGCATAGCCAATTTGCCCGCCAATCCAGGGCGCCCCACACGGCGAAACTCTGTTACGCAAGGCAACCGGAACTGATATTCAAGACCGCAGTCTACGGCGGTCTTGTTGTTTTTATGATTTAAAAAAGCTTTTCAGCTATAAAGCGCAGGCCCCAGGCCCGCACCCGACATACGGAAAACAATATGGGTTCAACACGCGACGCAGTATCTTCCATTCAACATTGGCTCAATAGCCAGATCGTAGGCCAACCCCAACTCATCGACCGCCTGCTTATCGCACTGATTGCCGATGGCCACCTTCTCGTCGAAGGGGCTCCCGGTCTGGCCAAGACCAAGGCGATCAAAACCCTGGCCGATGTGATTCAGGGCGATTTTCACCGCATTCAGTTCACCCCGGATTTGTTGCCCTCGGACGTGACCGGCACCGACATCTATCGACCGGAAACCGGCACCTTCGAATTCCAGAAAGGCCCGATTTTTCACAACCTGGTGCTGGCGGATGAAATCAACCGGGCGCCGGCGAAAGTGCAATCGGCACTGTTGGAAGCCATGGCGGAGCGCCAGATCAGCGTCGGCAAACACACCTATAAACTGCCCAACCTGTTTTTAGTGATGGCGACGCAAAACCCCATCGAGCAGGAAGGGACCTATCCCCTGCCGGAAGCCCAGCTCGACCGTTTTCTGATGCATGTGCGGGTGTCCTACCCGAGCGTAGAAGCAGAGCGGGAAATCCTGCGCCTGACCCGCGCCGAATCCAACACCCGTCAGGCGCGCCCGACACCGCCGGCGGAAGTGACCCAGGAAGTTTTGTTCGCCGCGCGCCAGGAGGCATTGACCATTCATATGGCACCAGCGGTGGAGGAATACATCGTTCAACTCACCGCCGCCACCCGCCAACCCGGCGTCTACAATGCGGAACTCGCGCGCTGGATCGAATACGGCGTAAGTCCGCGGGCCACCATCGGCCTCGACCGCTGCGCCCGCGCCCACGCCTGGCTCGCCGGCAAGGATTTTGTCAGCCCCGATGATGTTCAGGCGGTGCTGCACGATGTCTTCCGCCACCGCTTGCTGCTCAGCTTTGAGGCGGAAGCCAGCGGCCAGAATGCCGATCGGGTGATCGATCAACTGCTCCAGTACGTGCCGGTACTTTGATGGCCGACGCCGTTTTGCCATCAGGCTCCAAAGGCGCCACCAACACCGCTGGCGTTTACACCTCGGTGGATGAACTGCTGCGCCTGCGCCACCTCAGCCGCGACCTTACCCTGACCATGCGCAAGCGCAGTCAGGCGCTGTTGGAAGGCTCCGTGCGTACCCGCTATCGCGGTCGCGGCATGGAGTTCGCCGAGGTGCGTCCTTATCAGCCCGGCGACGATATTCGCACCATCGATTGGCGAGTCACCGCGCGGGTGCAGGCGCCCTATACCAAACTGTTTCAGGAGGAGCGCGAGCGGCCCATTTTTGTGATGGTGGATCAGCGCTCGCCGATGTTTTTCGGCAGCCGCCTCTGCTTCAAATCGGTGTTCGCCGCGCAGGTCGCCAGCGTGGTGGCCTGGATTGCCAATCACAACAGCGACCGTATTGGCGGACTGTTGTTTGGCGACAGCCGCCAAGGCGATATCCGCGCCAAACGCAGCCAGCACGCCGTGCTTGATCTGCTACATCAGCTGGTGGAATTCAATCGCGCTCTCACAGGACCAATCCCGCTGACAGGCAGTACTCCGCTGCTCGATATGCTGACGGAAACCAGCCGTATCGCCCGCCCCGGCAGCTTGGTGATTCTGATTTCCGACTTTCACGATTTCACCCAGGCGTGCCGGGAGCCGCTGAGCCAGCTGGCGAAACGCTCGGATGTAATGGCGTTGCACGTCTACGATCCCCTGGAACGGCAACTGCCCCACGCCGCGCGCCTGGCCATCTCCGACGGCCAACACCGTCTGACCCTGGATGTCAGCACTGTCGCCCAGCCTTTTCAGGCCGCCTTCGAAAAGCATCAGGCCGAGCTGCGCCAAAGCTGCAGCACCTCCGGTGTGCAGTATGTGCATGCGCCGATTAGTCAGCCGCTGGAAGGGTTTGTTCGCGATCTGTTCAGCCCGCGCCGTAAAAGCCGACATAACGCGGGAGGTCCAGCATGACTCCGGCGCAACAACCCACCCTGCCGCCAGAAGCGCTGGAGCTGCTGGAGCAGATGCACAACATTTTTGTGCCCCAAGCTGTCAGCTGGTGGCCGCCCGCGTTCGGTTGGTGGGCCGCAACGATTTCGCTGCTTGGCGCCTTGGTGCTTGCCCTCATCACCTACCTTATCAAGCGCCGTCAGGAGGCCTACCGCCGCACCGCCCTCAAACTGCTGGACGGCCTGCGTGACTATCCGGATACACAACTGCCCACCGAGGCCAACCGCTTGCTGAAACGAGTCGCTTTGGCGGCTTTTCCCGCTGAAAGGCTGGCCATTAATCAAGCCTTCGGTGAAGACTGGGTGGCGTGGCTGAATGCGCGCTGCCGGGATCTGGTGTTCTCTGGATCAGCCGCAGCAGCGCTGGCGCGTGGCGGCTACCAACAGGATGCTGCTTATCCGCGCGAAGAATTGCTCGCAAGCGTGCGCCGCTGGATTGCAGATCATCAGCGAGCCCTGGGCCGGGCACCCGTACGGAGGCCGGCGCATGTTTGAGTTTGCCTGGCCGTGGATGTTTGCCCTGCTGCCGCTGCCGCTGCTGGTGTATTGGCTGTTGCCTGCCCTGGTCCGCCAGGAAGCCGCACTGCGGGTACCGTTTTTTCAGCAGATCGCCGGTATGCAGCAACAGCAGATCAGCCGCTCCGCCAGCCGCTGGCTGCAAAGTCTGTTACTGACGTTGGTTTGGCTGTTGTGCCTGAGCGCGGCGGCGCGGCCGCAGTGGATCGGTGAACCGGTGCAACTACCGGCCACCGGCCGCGATTTGCTGTTGGCGGTGGATATCTCCGGCAGTATGGAGATACCGGACATGGTGCTGCAGAACCGCAATTTGCAGCGCATTGATGTGGTCAAATTTGTGATCGGGGATTTTGTAAAACGCCGCGAAAACGATCGCTTAGGATTGATCCTGTTCGGCTCCAACGCCTATCTGCAAGCGCCTTTGACCTTTGATCGCAAAACCGTGGAAACCTTGTTGCGAGAGGCGCAAATCGGTTTTGCCGGGCAGCAGACCGCCATAGGCGACGCCATTGGGCTTGCCATCAAACGCCTGCGCGACCGCCCTCAAGCCAGCCGCGTATTAATTCTGCTTAGCGACGGAGCCAATACCGCCGGCGAGGTGGACCCGCGTCAAGCGGCGGATTTGGCGAAATTGTCCGGGGTGAAGATCTACACCATCGGCCTGGGCGCCGACGAGATGATCCAGCAGACCTTGTTTGGCCGGCGCAAAATCAACCCCTCCGCCGATCTCGATGAGGACACTATGCGCTATATCGCCGAACAGACTGGCGGGCAGTATTTCCGCGCGCGCAATCCCGAGGAATTGGTGCGCATCTACGCCGAACTCGATCGACTGGAGCCCATCGAACAGGATGATGAAGTGTTTCGCCCGGCCAATGCCCTCTATTTCTGGCCGCTGGCGGCGGCGCTGGTGTTGAGCTTCCTGATGGCGCTCAGTCGCGTCGCTCTGGGCGCAACCGTTAGGGGCAAGGTGGCGTGAGCATGTTGCAGGATTTCCACTTCCTCCGTCCCTTGTGGTTTATCGCCCTGCTGCCGGCGCTGCTGCTGTGTCTCGGCCTATTACTGCGCCAGCGGGACCAGCAGCAGTGGCTGCGGTATATCTCTCCCAATTTGCTGCCCTTCCTTCTCGATCAGGTGCAGCTGCGCCAGAGGCGCTGGCCGCTGGTTGGCCTCTTGGCGCTTTGGGCCATCGCCATATTCGCGCTGGCAGGCCCGGTATGGCAGAAGATCCCCCAGCCTGTCGAGCGCAGCAACCAGGCGCTGGTGATCTGTTGGGACCTCTCGCCGTCCATGCTCGCCGAGGACATTAAACCTTCACGTCTGGTGCGCGCGCGTCTGAAACTGATCGACCTGTTGAAAGCGCGCAAAGACGGCCAAGTGGCGTTGGTCGCCTACTCCGGCGAAGCCTATACGGTGACGCCACTGACTGATGACCGCGGCACCATTATCAACCTGCTGCCGGCGCTGAATCCCACTAGTCTGCCAACCGTAGGCAGCAATCCGGAAATGGCGCTGAGTCTGGCGCTGCAACTGCTGAACGACGGCGGCGTGCGCCGCGGCAATATTTTGTTCTTGACCGACGAAATCGAGCCCTCCGCCTTGGCGACAATTAGCGATGAGCTCTCGCGGGTTCCGCATCAACTCACCTTGTGGGGCGTGGGTACTGAACAAGGTGCGCCGATTCCTCTACCCGAAGGTGGCTTCGCCAAAAACCGCCAAGGGGAAATGGTGGTGGCGCGGTTGAACGAAGAGCGCCTGCGCCAATTTGCCACCGAACAGCGTGCCTACTACGTGCCGCTGGTTGCCAACAACAGCGATATCGAAACCCTGTTGCAGCTGCTCTCCCCCATCGTCCCCGAAACCTCGACGGCCGATCGCACTTTTGACCAATGGTTTGAACACGGGCAGTACTTGGTGCTTCTGCTGCTGCCCTTTGTGGCGTTGCTGTTCCGCCGAGGCTGGATCGTCGGCATTTTTCTTTTGATTTTTGTCCCCTTGAGTTTGGCTCCGCAGCAGGCACAGGCATTTGAATGGCGCGACCTCTGGCTGAATCAGGATCAAAGAGCTCAGAAGGACCTGGAGGCCGGCGACAAGGAGGCGGCAAAACGCTTCTCCACCCCCGAACGGCGCGGTGCCGCTTTGTATCAGCAGGGTGAGTTTGCCGAAGCAGCGGAAGAATTTGCACAGGGGAAAGACGCAATCGCAGCCTACAACCGCGGCAATGCCCTGACTCGTAACGGCGAATTCGACGAAGCCATAGCAGCCTATGACGAAGCCTTGCGCCAACGTCCGGATTTTACTGAAGCCAAAGACAACCGCGAAATCGCCCGCCAATTGGCCGAACTGATGAAGCAACAGCAGCAGGATCAACAGAACGGCGACGACAGTGACTCGGACGGCGAGAAAGATCAACAGCAAGGCGATCAAGACGGCAGCCAGCAGAACGGCGAGCGGCAAAAAGGCGACTCCAGCGAAAGCGCGCAAAATGGCTCCCAAGGTGAGGAGGAGCAGATGAGCGAAGAGCAAGCCCGCGAGCGCGCCGAGCAACAACAACCGAATCAGCAAGAAGGCGAAGAAGAAAACCCCTATTCCCAAGCAGCCCGCGAACAGGAGGAGCGCGAACAGCGCGCTGGCAGGCTGCAAGCGCAGGATAAAGAGGAAGGCAAACCGAGCGACCAGCAACAAGCGGTGGTGGAAGCTCAGGCGGAACCTATGACCGAGGAGCAACAAATGCTGGAGCAGTGGTTGCGCAAAGTCCCGGACGACCCGGGCGGACTGATGCGCAACAAGTTCAAATACCAGTACATGCAGCGCCGGCAGAGCCTGCGCGATGGCTACTCGAACAATCAAGCGGAGCAACGCTGGTAACTTATGACCCAGGCTGAACTGAATCCAACATCATTTATCCATCGAGTGCGGCGCTGGGCGCAGGTGTTTCTGCCCGTGCTGATCCTGCTCGGTATCGCTGGCGAAACTCGGGCGGATGCGCTTAGCGTGGAAGTGGACCGGCGCGAAATCCATATCAACGAAACCCTCAATCTGGTGGTGCGCTACGAGGGCCGGCAGGTCAACAGTGATCCGGATTTCAGCGTGCTCAACCAGTTCGACGTGTTGAGCAACAACAAGTCGACGCAACACTCGATCATCAATGGCAACGTCAGCGCCTTTACCGAATGGCGTCTTACCCTGGCGCCGCGCAATACCGGGCAACTGCTGATTCCACCGCTGACCCTGCGCGGTGAGCACAGCAAACCGGTGACCATCACCGTGAAAGAGGCCTCTCGCGATCCTATCAGCGGCAAAGAAGATGTGTTTTTGGAAATCTCCGTGGACAAAGCCACGGTGTACGTCCAGGAGCAATTTATCGTCACTTACCGTTTGTATTTCAATCAAAACGTGGACTCCCTGGACGGCGGGCAATTCAGTGTTAATCAGGCGCGCTTCGAAGAACTGCCGCGCGTGGATTACCAGACCACCCTTGGACATACGGCTTACGGTGTCGCGGAGTTTCGCTACGCGGTGTTCGCCGACGCCAGCGGCGTCATTACTATTCCCGAACGCACCTGGACCATTCGCACCACCGACCAGCCGGGCATGAGCCGTTTCGGCTTTGGCAGCGGTCGCTATCGCTTGCACAGAGCCAAGACAGAGGCGCTGACGATTACCGTCGAACCCAAGCCCGCGGAGTTTCCCTCCAACAGTACTTGGTTGCCGGCGAAATCCGTGCAGTTGGAGGAGCGCTGGAGCCGCTCTGCCGCTGACGTCCGGGTGGGGGAACCGATTACCCGTACGGTAACCATTCGCGCCGAAGGTGCAGGTGCAGAACAGCTGCCGCCATTATTCGATGAACGCGGCACCGCCGATCTTAAGTTCTATCCGGACAAGCCGGATCAGGACAAACAGCTCACCGCCGATGGAGTCAATTCCACCCGCACGGAAAGTGTCGCCATAGTGCCAACTCGCGCCGGCGATGTGACCCTGCCGGAAGTCAGCGTTGCCTGGTGGAACACTGCCGAGAATCGGCTGGAGCGCGCAGTGCTGCCGGCGCGGACACTTAATATCGCACCCGCTGAAGGCCAAGCGTCGGCCGCGCCAACGGCGCCGCAGGACAGCGCTGCACCGCTCGGCCAGTATCAGCCCGGCACTGCAGCTCCTGTAACGGTTACCAAATCAGGCATATGGCCCTGGGTCAGCGCTCTGCTGTTGCTTTGCAACTTGGTCACTCTGTTTATCTGGTGGCGACAGAGCAGCCGGCGCACAGTTAGCGAAACTCCGGCAGATCACGGACCTTCAGGTACAGTAAAAGACGCTTTGCGGCGTTTGCGCCAGGCCTGCCAACGCCGCGACGCCACCGCGACCAGAGCCGCTTTATTGGACTGGGCGCAGGCGCGCTGGGGCGGCCGGCCGCTACTTCAGGACATAGGCCGAGCCAGCGGCGCTGCTGAAGTACAACGTGAACTCGGCAAGTTGGAAGCGGTCCTGTTTGCCGGCGCCGCCGATGAGGTGGATTACACGGTGTTGGCAGCGGCGGCGGAGCGTCTCTCCCGCGGTAGCAGCGGAAGCCCGAGCTCTGCGGAGCTGCCCGCGCTATATAAAGCCGGTTGATTGCCGCAGCGGGTATTGGTTGTGACTCTGACTGCCCGTACAATGCCGCCTCGGTTTTCGCCGGTAGCCCGACCGCAAACCTGATGCGCCGCCCGCCGGAACGTCCCGAGGGACGCGTGGTCATCAGCCTCGAATAACAGAAGTGAAGCGATCCTCGATTTTGCCGCCGCCGTGCTGCTTCAATGACCCAAAGGTAAATGAATGCGTAAGTTTTTCTCTTGTATTGCCCTGGCCACCCTGGTCGGCTCACTGGGCCTGCTCTCCGCCTGCGACTCGGGCAGCAGTAACAAAGGTTCCAATGACGGCGGCAGCACTAGCACAAGCTCGAGTTCCTCCACCTCGTCGTCCTCTTCCTCGAGCAGCTCATCCAGCTCGTCCAGCAGCAGCTCCAGTTCATCCGGAGTGATCATCGAGGGCAATGTGCGCGTGCATTTCCCACCGCGTTATTCCCGCATTGAGAGCGAGCAGATCACCTTGCGCGGAGTGGTGCTCGATACCAATGGCGTCACTCAGGTGTATATCAACGGCGAGCCGGTGAGCAGCTCCGACGACTTAGCGACCTGGACCTACACCGCCGACCTCACCCCCGGCGAGAATGAGCTGGTCATCTCTGAAGAAACTGCGGACGGTGTTACTGAAATCGACAGCATATTTGTCGAGCGCGCGGCCAATATCATCGCGCCGAGAAGCGTGGTCGATGACAACGCCAACAACCGCCTGATCATTCTGGATTCAGTGCAGAACACATTAATCAGTTCCGACAAAAACTCTGGAACCTTGACGACTCTCTCTCCACCTTCTGGCAGTGCCAACCAGATACAAAACGCCCGAGGAGCGGTACTCGATGCAACGCGCAACCGCATTTTGGTTCATCAAGTTAAGAGCAACGTCGATGATCCCAATCCAGAATTTCTGGCTGTGGACTTGACCTCCGGCGAGCAAAGCGTTCCGAACTTTCCAGATTTTGGGGATATTTATCTCAGCCACTCACCGAACGCTGTGACCATATCAGGCAACACTGCTTTTGTTGCCGATGTAGAAGCGAAATTTTTCGATTCAAACGATGAGGAAGTTCCACAAGACTCAGATAAAGCTGTAAGAGTTGTCACCTCGCAGATTGTTTACAGCATCAACCTGCAAACCGGGGTGCGCACCTTGATATCCAGCGATTATCGGCCGGAGAACGGGCAATACCCCTTGCAGCAGGTCATCTCGCTGGCCCACAACCCCACTACTTCAACACTTTACGCTTTGGATACCGGACAGACTTCGCCGCGGCTTCTAGCGATCAACATCAGTGACGGCAAACGTACGCAGCTGGTTTTGCAGGAGCAAGATTCTACCGACACCGTGTCTTTGCGAGTACCTTCTGCGATTGCGATGGATGTGGGACGCCAGCGCTTGCTCATACTGAACAGAAATGACACAGACCTTTTTGATTTACGCCTACCAGGAGTGATTGCCGCTGATGTCGCAACTAAAAAGGCGGCTTATTTAACGTCAAGCACAACTCCTGAAAACGGTGCGTATGTATTGCGCGGTATTACCAGCATGACATTTAGCACGGGCGATGATGCTGTTTACCTTCTTGATGAGGTTCAAAATTCGGTATTTCGCGTTGATAGCGAGTCCGGAGTACGCAGCGTTGCCGCCACTACCGGTCCGGTAGATGAAAAAGATCATATTGGTCCGCGCTTTCCTTATGACGTATTCATTGACGGCGACCATGACGTTTATTTGCTGGACGGAAAATTGTCGAGTGTATTCGGCTACAACCTTTATTTCGGCCATAAGTATGTGCTGAATAATTCCGTAATCGACAATCTCGAAACCAATGACGAGATTGTGCGATCACCTCTGCAGGGTGCACCGGATCCAATTAACCAGAAGCTTCTGTTGGCGAACGCATACAACAATGTGCTGGTTGCGTTTGATCCGGAAACCCGCGAACCAACCAACGTGGGCACCATCGGCGGCACGCCCGTGGATATGGTTACGGACGCAGAGGCAGGAGTTACCTATGTGGCCTTCACAAACAACTTGCGTTACGGCGTGGCCAAATACGATCTTAATGCCGGTTATGCGAGGGTTTTGCTTTCGGGAGGCGGTATCCCAGATGGGGCCAATGAGTTCGACTATCTCCGTGGTATCGCCCTGGATAAAGAAAATGCACGCCTGCTTGCCGTGGATAGCGATCTTAACGGCGTGCTCGCAATAGATCTTGAAACGGGCGCCCGCACTTATTTTTCTCCACCGTCACCGACCCCCGATGACGATGGCACGCTGCTGATACCACGCGCTATCACCATGGACCCAACCAATAACCGCGCGTTGATTCTGGACACGGGGCGCAAGGCCATTATGGCGGCGGATCTCACCACTGGAGAGCGCAGTGTGGTTTATCAATTCGGTAACTTGGTACCGCGCCGGCTGTTCAATCCGACACACATGGAGATGCATCCGATATTTGGCTATTTGCTGTTACTCGACGAAACCACCAACACCCTGATGGCATTGGATCTGAACGGTCCTGAGGTTCAGCTGGTCACGCTGGTGCGCTGAGACAAACGGGCATAAAAAAAGCGCTGCACAATGCAGCGCTTTTTTTATGCTAGTAAAAATCGAACTTATTTTTTTCGCACACCTTCCACGGTCAAAAAGAGCTCCACCTCTTCAGAGGCGGGGCCGAGTTTCGCCATGGCTATGCCCCACTCCACCGGTTTAATAGTGGCGCGGCCTTCAAAGCCTGCGCGGAAACCGCCCCAGGGATCCGCTCCCATACCTATATGCTCCACTTGAATGGTGATCGGCTTGGTCACACCATGCAAAGTGAGATCGCCGGTGAGGTCCGCGGTGTTTTCGCCGGTGGACTTGTAGGCGGTGCTGACAAATGTGGCTTTAGGAAATTTCGAGGCATTGAGGAAGTCGGCGCTGCGCAAATGTTTATCGCGCTCGGCGTGGTTGCTGTCGAGACTAGTCACGTCCACGGTCACTTCCACTTTGTTTTTCGCCGGATCTTTTTCATCAAACGTAAAAGAACCGTCGAAATTGTTGAAGCGGCCGTACAGCCAGCTGTACCCCAAATGCTTGACCCGGAATTGCACAAAGGCGTGAGCGCCCTGTTTGTCGATGGCATATTCCGCCGCGTTGACATAAGCCGTCGCGCCGAGCGCCGCCGCTGCCAAAATACCCGCAAGTTGTTTTTTCATGCTTTCCTCCAAATTGGATTAATGTGCACTTATTAAGATGCCGGCGGTTGTGCGAGCCGCCAGCCTTGAATCTTTTAACCTCTGCCGCGACTGATCATCCGCCGCAAGGTGTCATCCTTATCAATAAAGTGGTGTTTTAGCGCTGCGGCCGCATGCAGCACGGCAAGTCCAATCAGGGTAAAAGCGGCGATTTCATGGATCTCCCCTGCTTTGTCTTCCAGATTGCCCATCCCCGATATCAAGCTGGGAATTTCCACCAGCCCGCCGAAAACCACCAGCGGATCTCCCTTTGCCGTGGTAATCAGATAACCGGATATGAACATCACCAGCAGCAGTGCATAAAGCGCAAAGTGCGCTGCCTTGGCCGCCAGGCGCACCAGCGGTGAGTGGCCGGGCAGGGACGCCGGATAGCGGCTGGCGAGGCGATAGATCACTCGGATCAGAGTTACCAATACCAGCGCTATGCCGACGCTTTTGTGAATATCCGGCGCAGTTCTGTACCAGGGGTCGTAATAGCCGAGATCCACCATCCACAAGCCAAGGGCAAACAGCCCGATTACCACTAAGGCGGTTCCCCAATGCAACAATTTGGCAAAGCCTGAGTACTGCCGATCATTCGAACGCCAGAACGCCATACAGATCACTCCTTCAGAGATTTGTTCACCACTTCATATACGTCTTTGGAAAGCTCCGCCTCTGAGATGCGCACCAACTGGGCTTTCATCAACGCCTGTCTGCTCTCGTCGTAACGCCGCCATTTGGTCAAAGGTGCCAGCAAACGCGCCGCAATTTGCGGGTTCTGGCGATTGAGGAGCAGTACCTGGTCCGCCAAAAACGCATAGCCGCTGCCGTCCAAAGCGTGGAAATGCACCAGATTCTGATTGGCGAATACGCTGATCAGACTGCGTACCTTGTTGGGATTGCGCAAATCAAACGCCGGCGATTGCAACAGGGCTTTAACCCGCTCCAACGCACCCGGGTTGGGATCCGACGCCTGCACCGAAAGCCACTGATTCACCACCAGCGGCTCGTGCTGCCAGCGGGAGAAAAACGCATCCAGGGCGCGAGTTTTTTCAGCGGACAGCGCTGTGAATTCGCTATGAACCAAGTTGCCCAAAGCGCTTAACACTTCGGTCATATTGGCATTGGCGTTGAACTGTTCAATGCTCCAGCGCCAGTAGTCTTCGCGCTCGAGCAGCATCAGATAAGCCAGGGTGCGGTTTTTCAAACTGCGCAGCGCTATCGCCCGCCCGCTTACGTTTTCCTCCAAGCCCACTAGCAACCTTTGGCAATTCTGGTAGACCGCTTTCAGTTGCGACTCCAAAGCCTGGGCGATTTGTTTTTGCACCGCCCGCCGCGCGCGATGGTTGCCATCCACATCGACAATAGCTTGCTGTTCGCCTAGATAAGCCTCCGATGGCAAATCGAGCATCAGCGCCACCAGGGCGGGATCAAGGCTGGAATCCTCCAGCAGCAAACCGAAGGCGCCGACCAATGCGTCAGCTTTGCCGGCGGGATCTGCGAGATTGGCCTGCACGCTTAACAGCCCCAGCTGCTGTGCGGCATCCCAGCGGCAGAAGCCATCGTCGTCCAGGGTCATAATGCGGAGCAGGTCCGAAGCGGAATAACGGTAATCGAGTTTGACCGGAGCGGAGAAATTACGCAGCAGCGACGGCACAGGTTTCTCTGGCACGTCGGTGAAGACAAAGGTCTGCTCGAGCTCGGTCAGCTCCAGCACGCGATGGGTGTTATCCGCAGGAAGATCGGCAAGCTCCTCGTCCGCCAGGCGCAAGCGCAGAGCCCCCGCCTCCCCCAGCAATCCCATCGCCACGGGGATATGCAGCGGCTGTTTGTCTGCCGATTTCGCTTCCGGGGTTGAGGGTGTGGATTGGGTCAGGGTCAGATGGTATTCGCGTCGCTCGGCGTCATAAAAATCCTGAACTTTCAGTACCGGAGTGCCGGCTTGGCGATACCAGTTCATAAACTGGGTGAAGTCGCGACCCGAGACATCCGCCATGGCTCGAACGAAATCCTCAATGGTCACCGCCTGGCAGTCGTGGCGCTCGAAATAAAGGTCAGTACCGCGGCGAAACAACTCGGGGCCCAACAAGGTGTGAATTATGCGCACGACTTCAGCGCCTTTTTCATACACGGTCAGGGTGTAGAAGTTGGAGATTTCGATAAACGACGGCGGCTGTACCGGATGCGCCATGGGGCCGGCATCCTCAGCAAACTGCAGGGTGCGCAGCAGCTGCACGTCCTCGACCCGCTTCACCGTGCGCGATCCCATATCCGAGGAGAATTCCGCATCGCGAAATACCGTAAAGCCTTCCTTGAGACTTAGCTGAAACCAGTCGCGACAGGTCACCCGGTTGCCGGACCAGTTGTGGAAATACTCGTGGGCGACCACCGCCTCTACGCGCTGAAAGCCGCCGTCGGTGGTAGTGCGCGGATTGGCGAGCACGCAGGAGGTATTGAAGATATTCAGGCCTTTGTTTTCCATGGCCCCCATATTGAAATCGTCTACGGCGACGATCATGTAAATATCCAGGTCATACTCGCGGCCATACACCTCTTCGTCCCAACGCATGGCGTTTTTCAGGGATTCCATGGCGTGATCGCATTTATCTTGATCCTTGGCCTCGACGTAGATTTGCAAAGTGACCTCGCGGCCGCTGCAGGTGACAAAACGATCTTCCACACAGGCGAGATTCCCCGCCACCAAGGCGAACAAATAGGCGGGCTTGGGAAAGGGGTCATGCCAAGTCGCGTAGTGGGTGCCATCGGCGTTGACATCGGTGGCGACGCGGTTGCCGTTGGCCAGTAAAACCGGATAGCCCTGTTGCGGCGCCACCACTGTGGTGGTGAACACGCTCAGCACATCCGGGCGATCCAGGTAGTAGGTAATTTTGCGGAAACCCTCGGCTTCGCACTGTGTGCAGTAGAGTCCGCGGGACTGATACAGCCCTTCCAGGGCGGTGTTTTTGTGGGGCTCTATGCGCACCACGCTGGTCAATTCAAAGCTCTGGGGCACAGCTGCGATCGTCAGTCCCTCATCATCGACCTGGTATTCCTCCTGGCCCAACAAGCGGCCATCCAAGCGCAGCTCTTGCAGTTGCAATTCCTGGCCGTGCAAACGCAGGGGCTCGTCTGTTTGAGACTGACGCTCCATACGCAGAACGGTTTTCACCTCGGTGAATTCCCGGCCCAGGGTGAAATGCAGATCCGTAGTGAGTATGCGGAATGCCGGTGGTTGATAGTCTTTCAGATAGACCGTCTTGGGTTGGGCAGCTGTCATTCGTGGCCTCAAATTTCGGAGTTGCCGTCCGTGATTCGTCAGCCCATCCCTGGATGAGGATTTAGCTACTCACGCCACTTCAATGGTGTCTCGTGAGTATGAATATGACTGTCGTCGACGCAGGGTTCGGTTTTCGGGGGGACATAGCCGGTGCGCTGCTCCGGCGGGAAATGATGGTGTTCGTAGGCAATGATGGCTTGCAGACAGGTCTGCAACTGTTCGTTGGAAACGGGATTGCCATCCGGCCACTTGCGCAGTTCGACGGCGCGTTTGAAGCGCTCGTAAATCTGCGGCGTCATGGCCGCCAGCACCGCCTGAACCTTGGATTCACTCATCGCATTGCCTCATTAAAAAACGTCAAGGATAGGTTGGCAGAGTCTCGCCCGGCAGGCGGCGCACCATGCCCACCGGCAACAACAGACCCAACGCCAGACCGGCGAGCAGACCGCCCACATGGGCGCCGTTGGCCACATATTTACCGGACAACGCCGGCAATATCAGCGGCAGGACTACCAGCGAAACCAGCGCAAGGATATAGAGTCCGCGGGGCAGATTCAAAACCGGCGATCTGGTGCGGCGATAAAGAACGGCAATCACGCCAAAAAGCCCAAACACCACGCCAGATAAGCCACCAAACAAGTCAGAGCCTGGCAACATATGCTGCACCAAATTGGCGACAATCCCGGTCAGCAGCAGAATCCCGCCGTATACATGACGCGGCAGCACAAACTCCAGCCTCCGCCCCAGCTCCCACAGCGCCATGCTATTGAATAGCACATGCCACAGACCGAAATGCAGAAATGCCGGCGTGATCAGCCGCCACCATTGATGATCCACCCAATAGGTTTGCACTGCACTCGTCGAGGCGACATAACTCAAATAAAAGGTCACCTTGGTGAAGGTAAAAGCACCGACCCAATCCGGCGCCCAAGAAACCAATAAATACCCGGCTATCCCAAAGGCGATGGTGATAAGGCTGATGGGCCAGGTTTGTAGAAACGCTACTGTCAGGGTCCGCCGTGACAAGTTGGTCGCAGGTGGTCGCTGCGTCATACGATCCAGCACAGAGGCAGCGGCGTCCAGGTGAAGGTCGTCCACCCAAAGCTCCGTGTGCCCCGCATCCTCGCGCAACTGATACGGCAATCCTTCGGCTTCCAGACGTGCATGAATGGGCGCAAGATCCTGCCCCGGTGCAAAACTGCACAATTTCACCATGGCCATTAAATGTTTTATCCGTCAGTTTTGAGGGTCGACATACACCCAGACAAACTTATCCGCCGACAGTTTGCTTTCGCCGTCAAAACGATAGGCCACCAGACGGCCGAATTTCACCGCGCTGTAGTCGAGACAGGCCACATTGCTGCGCAGCGGCCGGGGGTTGCCCTGCAACCAGTAGTGCCCGACAAACACTGGCGGCTCGTCCACACCGTAGCTGAGCAGCTGTTCGTTCTCCACCGCTGACAGCGGGCGATCAGCTATGCCCTCCGGTAGAGGATCTGGTTGAAACACCACGTCGCGATAGGTCTTGGGATTATGCGCCCAGAATTTGGTGCGGAATGACTCGCGCACATAGCCGTCCCGCCCGGTGATGGTGGTGCCGCGTGGCAGCGGGATGCCGGTACCGCGGGTCAGGCGGTCGAACACCTGACCGGCAAAACTGTGTGGATCCATGGACTCCAGCACCAGCTCATCGCGCAGCAGGCTGTCGCCGTAGCGGGCTTTGTATTCATCGACAAGGCGCTGATCCCAACAGGCATGCACCACGCGAAATCCGGGCATTTCCAGAAACAGCGGCAAAGTTCTGAACCACTGCAGAAACATGTCCCACTCTTCCGGGAAGTCGGCAAATTGATCGAGGGTTTCGGCGATTAAGCGGTTGTGACGGGAACTGTGCGGACGCACATGATCCAGGCCCGAACTCGGCGGCGCCGGGGTGGTATAACAAATCGCATTGAATTCATGGTTGCCCATAATGCACAGGGCGCTGCCGCGATCGACCATGTTCTTTACCAGATGCAAGGCCTCGCGAATATGCGGCCCGCGGTCCACCACGTCGCCCAAAAAAATCGCCTGGCGGTAGGGGTGACAATAAACGCCATCACAGCGTTCGTAGCCCATTTTCTGCAGCAACTTTTCCAGGGTGTTAGCGCACCCGTGGATGTCACCGATGATGTCGTACCCCTGCCAGTCCCCCTGCTCCCGGCTCATAACCTCACCTCAATTGAAACCATTGCCCGAGTGAGAAGCCCACCCCAGCTTGTTGCGGCAGATTTCGTAGAAGTCGTGATCTTCCGGATGGATAAGTCGCAATTTTTCCGGCTTTTTGCGCACCACAATTTCATCGTCCACGGTGGTCACCTGGTGAGTCTGGCCGTCACAGGTCACGTGTGGGCGGATATCTCGCTGGTCGCCGACCACGACGCGAATTTCCGCGTCTCCATGAACCACTATAGGACGGCTACTGAGGGTATGTGGATTTAATGGCACCACCACGATGGCATCCAGGCCCGGATGCATGATGGGACCGCCGACACTCAAGGCGTAGGCAGTAGAACCGGTGGGGGTGGAGATGATCAGGCCGTCGGAGCGCTGGCGATAGACAAACTCGTTATCGATATACAGCTCGAATTCGATCATGCGGATGTACTCACCCGGATGCAGCACTACATCGTTGAGCGCCGTTCCGGAACTCATTAATTGTCCGGCGCGATAGACGTGACAATCCAAGAGGAAGCGGTCCTCGGAGAGATAGCGCCCCTCCAGCACCGCGCCCACTTTGCGCTCAATTTCCTCCGGCATTATGTCGGTCAGAAAACCCAGCCGGCCGCGGTTGATTCCGAGCAAAGGCACACCGGTGCGGCACATGCTGCGGGCGCTGCTGAGCAGACTGCCGTCGCCGCCGACAACTATGACCAGATCGCACTCGTCCGCCAGCGCGTCCCGGCCCAGGCGCGCAAGTTTGGTGACCGGAGCGGAAGCGGCGGTCTCCTCGTCGAGAAAAATCTCCACTCCCTGCTTCTGCAAAAACAAAATGAGACGCTGCAATGAATAATAGGCGGCCTCGCTGCCGAGTCGCCCCACAAGGCCGATCTTCTTGAATTGGCTCATATCGGTTTTTTCCGCGCCGCAAAGCGGCCTATTATCCGTAAATGCCCGGCCGGTATCCAGGCAGCGTTATTAGTGTGCTGCAATGAGAGAAAATTATTCATGTCCGTTCAAACTGCTGGCGACACACTGTCACCCACTGCGTATCGCCATCCGCTGGTGCGGGATCTGTGCTGGACGCTCGCATCGGACTTCGATCTACTGGCGGAGTTACCGCCGTTCCAACGCTTTCAGCCGCCGCAACCGGCGGCTCTCTTGGCTGACTGGTTGCGCAAACTCGATGCGGATCCACGCCAGCTAGAGGACTTTTTCAGCGACGCACCACAACCGCGGCTCGGTCGCTACTTCGAAAAACTGGTTTTGTTTTATCTACAACATGCTCCTGCCAACCCGTTGCAGCTGCTGGAGCACAACAGACCCGTGATGGGCAAAAGCTCCGACGGTCGCGATATCACTCTCGGCGAGCTGGATTTTTTACTCGCCGAAGCACACACCAAGGTCCATTTGGAAATCGCGGTAAAGTTTTATCTCGGCGTCACGCATGCGGGGGTAACGCACTGGGTCGGCCCCGGTTTGGAGGATCGTTTAACACGCAAACTACAGCATCTGCACGACCATCAATTGCCGCTGAGCCGAGTTCTGCAGATTGAACCTGTGGAGCGCCGTTTTTGGCTTAAGGGGTTACTGTTTCATCCCTGGCAAACGATTTTGGATCTACCAGACGAAATCATCCCGCCGCGCCAAACCAGTTTTTGGCTTACCTGTTCGCAAGCAGTGCAGTCTTTGAATCTATCGGAATGGATTTGCCTACCCAAGGCCCGCTGGCTGGGTTGTGGTTTGGAAGGCTTAGAGGACTCTGCCACAGCGGATCAACTCCGCGCCTATTTCGCGGCAGCCACACCGGGTCGCGCCCTGATGTTGTGGAATAACCTGCGGGATGCACGCTGTTTGATTGTTGCGGACGACTGGCCTGTCGCGGCGCAATCAACCCTTTGCCACCTTACCGTCCCGCAATAAGTAACTGGTATCGCGGGTGAGTTGGTACTGCATACCGGAGCCAATCAGGCCGCCCCTGAGCGCAAACGTGTTGTAGCCCTCTTTGCCAAGCAAATACGCGGCGGCGCGGCTGCGGCGCCCGGTATCGCAGTAAAAAACATAGGGAATGTTCTGGCGTAGCAGGCGTTTTTTCAAAGAGAGGAGATTCAAAGGCAAATTGGCCGCGAGCACCAAGTGGCCTTCGTCGTATTCATTCTGGGTGCGCACATCGACATACACCGGAGGCTCGGCGAAGCCATCAAAATCCTCCTCGGTCACCTCCTCTACTTGCGGTTCCAGCAGCAGAAGTTTGAAATCTTCTTTGTTCAGGCGCATCAACACGCCGTCTTCGGTCATGGTGACGGTGGCGTTGCGCAGGGTCTCATAAACCAAAGCGTCTTCGCCAAAACAACGGCCCACCGTGATATCCGCAAGATGCTGCACCGGCCCCTTCTCCTCCCGCCGCGTCACCCGGGCGGAGCCCTCCTTGATGAAATAACAGCAATTGCCGATCTCCCCCTGGCGGATGATCACCTCGCCCGCCATCACCACTTGAGGGGTCATGCGATCCAGAATACGTTCAGCATTTACCGGCGGCACTTTATAAAACAGATTGGAGTTGAGGACGGTTTTGATCCAGGCGATATCTTCGTCGTAATCGCGCTCGAAGCTGAGTTCACTCAACAGATATTCGGCGATCTGGCTCCAACTCAAAATCCGGTCCAGGCGATCGGAGTCCAGACGCAACACAGTGCAGTCGGTTTCGGCTATAGCGTCGCAGGGACGGGGCATTTCGTTGGCCAGAGGAAAAACAGTGTCTTTTGCGGAAATAGTTTCTTCATATCCTGAGGAATACACCAGCCGCACATGGCCGTGCAGCAAGTATTGGTGGCGGTAGTCGCAGAAGCCCTGCTCAAACAGATACTGACCGGCGCAGACATAATCCACGCTCGCCTGTTGCAGCAGGAATTCGAGGTAATTGCGGTTAAGTGAGCCGAGAGGTACAAACGCTTGGGCTGTCGCCACAAGGTCCTGCTGACCGGTATCCTGGAGAGTCTGAGCTTTCATAAGCGCTTCCGATTAGTGCGCGGTCTCCCAGCGTTCTTATTATCGGAGCTGCGGATAACCGCGACGCCCCTGTAATCCACCGCTGTGAAGCACCAGAATTCGCGTACCCGGTCGCCAATGCCCTGCGCGAGCTTTATGAGCGATTCCCCAAAATAGTTTGACGGTGTAGACCGGGTCCAAAGGCACGCCGGTTTCCGCTTCAAACTCCGCCATAAAACAGCGCAATTCGTCCGGAAAACGCGCATACCCTCCACAAGAATAGTTGGTTTCCAGCAGGAGCGCGGGCAAGTCTCCGCGTTCTTTGCGGGCCAGCGCACAAGCTCGCGTCAAAATTCCGCGCTGCATGTCGAAAGTTTCCGCTGTGCTGCCTTTTAAGACGAGAAATGCGCACACCTGCTCGCTCACTCCCGCCGCCAAGATCCCAGCGGCGGTTCCGCCAGTGCCCGTCGCGACGCAGATCACGTCCGGTTGCCAGGGTGAGGCGGCCACAGCCCCCGTGGCCCAGGCCATACACCCGCGTGAGCCAGTGATATCACCCCCACCTTCCGGAATAACGTAGGCATCAGGGAAGCGCTGCTGCAAATCATCGAGCCAGACTGGATCGGTCTTGTTGCGGTAGTCCTCGCGCGAGATAAACACCAGCTTCATCCCCAGATCAGCCACATCCTGTAAAGTCGGGCTGAGCCGCTCCGGCTGTTCGCCGCGAATAATGCCAACGGAGGTGACGCCAAGATCGTGGGCAGCCGCAGCTAACGCATAGAGATGATTGGAAAAAGCACCACCGAAACTCAACAAGCGGCGCATGCCGCTCTCGCGGAAGCTTTCCAAATGACCGGCGAGCTTGTAGAACTTATTACCCCCCAACTGCGGGTGCAGCAGATCCTCGCGTTTGACAGCGATGTCCAAACCGCAGCTCCGGGCGACGCTCCAGTCGAGCGTCTGTACAGGTGCAAGACGGGCTACTTCTTCAAGGGAAAGACGCCACCACAAAGATGGCAGAAGTGTCTGGGTCAAAGATCAGATCGCTTTGAGTTTGCCGGAGCGCTTGGGGCGCCTGTGCGCATCGCACAAATCGCTCTCGCCCGGAACAAAATCCGCAGGATTGGTCACCCGGGTGAGATTGGCGCAGCACATCTCGCCGCTGTCATCCACAGCGGTACACACCGGCGCCTGGTAATGACGCAACCAGGACTGGTATTGCTGCTCCGTGACCCCGCAATAAGCGGCGGTAAACGCCGGCGGGTTTTCCAGGAACAGGGTCATCTCGGAATAAGGGATGGTGATGTGACCGGCGCCGGGCTGGTAGGTCACAAAATTCACGCCCTTACGGCTGAGGTTTTCCAGGAACTGATCGCCGCTGTTGTTCAGCGATTCCTGGTGTTCGCGGCGTAGACGCAAGATTTCCTGCTGCAGCTGCTCCTCGTGCTCCGCGCGATATTGCAACTCCACCTCTTTCATCTTCAGCAGTTCGTTGACCTCGCTGGTGGCGATGCGAATGCGGTTTTGCATTTCGGTTTCCAGACGCACCCGCACGGCGTCCAAGGTCTCCGATTCGGTTCCCTGCAGGCGCCGCAACTTATGCTCGTAATACTCGCGAAGCCCTTCGATTTTCTGCAATTGGCCATCGATGGTGGCGCGCAGCTCCTGATTGCGCTTGTCCAGATCGCCGCGGGCCACTTCGCTATCTTCCAGCTTGCGCTGCAGCCCCTCAATACGGTTTTCATATTCCGTGCGCATGACCTGAATCGCTTGATCCCGGTCATTGACCATGCTGGCAATGCGCTGGCGCTGCCCTTCCAGCAATTGGCTCATCTGCTCGCGCAGCGCTTTTTCATACTGTTTGCTGAACTGTTGCGCCAATTGCGCTTCCAGACGTTGGGCGTCCTGAGCGGAAAACCCACCCTCTTCGCTCGCACGGGTCGCGCGAAAGTGCACACCGAGACGATTGCGTTTGAGGGAGCGTTGAATCTGCTTGAAGTGTGGCCCGTCGGCGCTCAGATCGGGATCCCACAACCAGTCTTTGAAATAGGCGATAGGACAGTGGCTGGCACAGGCGATGCGCACATGGCCGGCACCCAGGTCCGGGCCGCGGGTGGGGGTGCGGGCCATGTCGAGCAGAGGCAGGTTCCAGCCGGAATCCACCGCACCTTTGGCGTCGAACGACATGGTGAAAAACACCGCGGCGGTGGCGATAAATTGATGATTGAATTCGACGTACACGGCTTTTTGCGAAGTCTTGGCCCACTCTTCCATGGGGACAAATCCTTCCAGCAGCGCCTCCAGTTCCGGGAAAAGGAGTTCCTTGGAAATTCCCTCCTTTCCGAAAAACAGTACAGCCTGTGCTTTGTCCGTATCGTGTAAAAACATGGTATCCGGTCTGATTGGCGCTCGTGGGTCAGGTGGTTATAGTACCGTCCACCTAAAAGGGCCCATAGGGTAACGTGATTTCGGCGCGAACAGAACAAACGGGATTTTAAGCCGATCACATACCGAACGCGGGGTCCCGCGGTTCTTTTAAAGATAGAAGAGTGGCGTCAAAAAGAAAGTAAAGTGAGTAGCAACTCAGACCGTTGGCGACGATCAGACCTCGGCGACTTCATCCAGAGCGTCTTCCTCATCCAGATCTTCATCCGCAAAATCTTCGTCATCCAATAAATCTTCCAGACAATCCTGCATAGCTGTCACCTGCTTCGTTTGCCAGTTAAATAGTTGTTTGAATCCAACGAATTGAGGGAGGTCAATGCGTCTAGCGCATGCTAGTTAGGCAGGATGACAGGATTTTGACAAGATGGTTCAGCGCGAAACCAAACGACACTGAATGCCAGAAACGGCAGAGAAATTTGTGAATGGCGGACCGGACGGGGCTCGAACCCGCGACCTCCGGCGTGACAGGCCGGCATTCTAACCGACTGAACTACCGGTCCGCTGCTCACAAAATCAGCCTCACCGACTGAGGTCTTTGGCGGTGGTGGGTGGTACAGGGATCGAACCTGTGACCTACGGCTTGTAAGGCCGTCGCTCTCCCAACTGAGCTAACCACCCTGGCTGAGGCCGCGCATTCTACCCAACTGAGAATGGCTGTCAATCATTAATCTTCTGGCGCAGCGATAGTGGGAATTGCGCAATTTGACGAATCCGCGCGCAAATGGCTTATGCTGTCGCCGCACGAGCGATAAGGAACCCTGCGGCCTTATTGCCGGTCAGCCTTGAGTTGTTGCAGCGCGCGGAAGTGGTCGATGAGACGGTACGGATCAAGTTTTCCTTTGGTGGCATTTTTTCCTTTCGCGGCATTGGCGGCGGCACCCGCCAGCGCAGCAGCTGAGGTCAACTCGGTCTTTGAATCCGCGCGACTCCTATGGGCGTTGCTCGCAATCTGCGTATTGCAGGCCGGCGTCATTGTTTACCTATTAATCAAATATCTGCGCCATCGCCCGGACCCACACAGCCTCGATCCCATACTGCAAAAAACCAAATTTCAGCTCCATCGTGAGATTGCCCGTCACGAAGCCACCGAAGAGCTTTTGCTGGAAACGCGCGATTATCTGAGCTGCCTGATCAACTCTCTGCCGACGGTGATTATTGGCGTCACGGAAGACGGTTATGTCACCCACTGGAATGTGGCTGCGGAGGAAATCACCGGACTTTCCAGCCAGCGCGCTCTGGGGCAAAAAATTTCCACCGTCTACAACGCGCCGCCGATCCCGCCGGAGCAAATTCGCATCACCATCGGCAAAGGTATCGCCTATGTACGCGAGGCGATTCCGCTCGGTCGCGGCGCGGACGCCCGCTATCTCGATCTGACGATTCAGCCGCTGGTTTCCCCGGACACTCTCGGCGCGGTGATTCTGGTGCAGGACGTGACCTTACGGGTACGTATGGAACGCTCGCTGATACAGAACGAAAAAATGCTGAGTTTGGGAGTCATGGCGGCGGGGCTGGCCCATGAGATCAATAATCCGCTGGCGGCGATTATGAGCAATCTGCAGACCATCAATCGGCGCCTGTCGCCCGGGCTCGCCGCCAATGTCCACGCCGCGGAAGCATTGAAAATTCCTTTTCACGATCTGGTGCAATATCTGGAAACCCGGGAAATTCCCCGCTTTCTCGACGGCATTCAACAGGCTGGCGAGCGCGCCGCGAAAATCGTCAAAACCATGTTGGAATTTTCCCATGCGCACAACTCCGAATTTTCCCTGCAGAATCTCGCGCAATTGGTGGATGAGAGCCTGGAACTCGCGACCAATACCTTCGAACTCAAAACCGAAGGCAAAACGCCCATGCCGTTTATCATTCGCGATTTCGATCCGAATCTGCCCGATGTGGAATGCTCGGCCTCGGAAATACAACAGGTGCTATTGAATCTGTTACTCAATGCGGCGCAGGCCTTTCAATTGACCGACGATTCCGAGACCACGCCCACCATCAACATCCGACTTTCGATGGAGAGAGAACAGGTAACCGTGGAGGTGGCGGACAATGGTCCGGGGATGAGTGACAAGGTGCAAAAACATATTTTCGAGCCCTTTTTCACCACCAAAGGCGTGGGCATCGGCACCGGCCTCGGTCTGTCCGTTTCCTATTTCATCATCAAGGAGCACCATCAGGGCTCCATTGAAGTGGATTCCAAGCCGGGCGTCGGCACGCGTTTTACCATTCGCCTGCCGGTGCGCCAGCACTGTCCGCCGCCATTGCGAGCAGGTTGATCACGGCAAAAACAAATTGAAGCAACCGCCGCCCAGAGGCGGGCCGTTTTCCAGACGGATATAACCGACGCGATTTTTCTGTTTGTGCAGACGCGCAATTTCCTCCGCAAAGTACAACCCCAAATGCGTACTACCTTCATTGACTTCCGCGCTGTTCACAAAGGTAGAAGGGCTCTCCAACATACTCGGTGGATAACCGCCGCCATCGTCCGCCACGGTGATGCGTAAAACATCCTGCTCCACCGTCGCCCGTACCAACAGTTTTCCGCGGGTATAACGCGAGCAGTTGACGATCACGTTTTGCACCACACATCCCACCAGATCAGCGTCGAAAAACCATTCCAGACTATCGTCACACTCGAGCTGCGGATGGATGTTGCGGCTCTCCAGCAAACTGTGGTTGCGCGCCAGCTGATCTTCCAGCACATCGATCACATAGTGCTGATCCACCCGCAGCGGCAGGTGGTCATTCTGCATCCGGTAAATCGTGAGGAGCTGAACCAGTTCAGCATTGATGCGCGACGCTTCGTAATGCAGCGTATTGAAATGTTTGGTTTGGCGGTCGTTGACCGGGGGAAATTCCTCGATAAAAGATTCCAGGGATGCCACCAGCATGCCGATGGAATTTTTCATATCGTGGACACTGGAGGCGAGTACCAGAGAGAAATCAACGGTATTAGTCGGTTTTGTCATTATTATTTTCCTATTAACGCGCCATGCTAACGGTCGCCATGTCCTGCAACCGCTGAAACCTGGCGTATTGAGAATGATCCGGTTCGATCAACAAACCTATAGTGGCGAGAGCCCGCTCTGTGGTGCTGATGGTCTCAACGTCTTTTTGACCGGCGCGCAGTTTGCCGATCAACGACTGCACGATATTGAGATGCACACCCACATGACGCGGGAAAATACGCCGCACTTTTTCAAAACATTCAATGGCTTCGTCAAAGCGGGCCTGATTATACAGGTCGATGCCTTCACGGTTAACTGTAGCAATCATCGCTCTATTGGTTTCGCTCACCGGCTCCGCCAACAACGTATCCAGCTTCTCCAAAGCGCTCTCGTCATAGGCGTAGCGTTGCAATAATTCACGCAGCAGAGCGTCGGCCTGCTCATGCTCACCGAGCGCCTGCAAAGCCTGAACACGTTCCATATCGACCTCCAGCGACACTTCGCTGGTATGACGCAATTGATTTTCCGTTATTTCCACCAGCGATTTGGCGCGCTCGACTTTGCCGCTATGCGCCAACAGGCGGGCGGTGAGCAATTCCGCGCGAGTCAGTTGCTCCCGCGAAAGGGTAAACCTCTGGCGGGTGGTGCTCATCACTTCCACCACCTCCTGTACCAGTGGTTCGGCCGGTTGCAGTTTTTTTTCCAGCGATGTGGCCGCCACGCGAGCAAACTGGAATCCGTCTTCTGGGCAGGCGTGGCAGGACAAAGCGCCGAGTCGCACGGTAGAGCGAAACGCCTGCAGTGACGTGCCCAGGTCGCCATTGCGCTCAGCCACCTGCGCTAAGCGCTTCTGCCGCAAAATGGATTTCGGCGA
>Ga0065721_10049697_pt1 | contig 28655 bp, 30 predicted proteins | sample Mesricmetagenome_FD_59108 | JGI IMG/M metagenome (GOLD analysis project Ga0065721, IMG submission 59108) | Mesophilic microbial community from rice straw/compost enrichment Sample: eDNA_1 v2 (version 2) | ecosystem: Engineered > Solid waste > Grass > Composting > Bioreactor | place: USA: Davis...
CGCGTTCGGCTTGGGGGGATTGCATGTGGATGGGTATACCGAGAGCGGCGGGCCGTTCCCGGCGGTGTTCAACGAGCAGAACCTGCGCCATGCCGATATCCGGGTGGGCATAACGGCGGTGACGGAGTTCTCGGCGGCGACCAAGCTGTCGACGACGTTGGAAGTGGCGCATCGCAGCGGCACCGGGGCGGCTGCGACGGGCCATGTGCCGGGCCTGTTCAACTTCTCGCTGGGCGGGGGCACCTATGGGCAGACCTGGGCCCGGATTGGGGCGGAGCTCGACCACAAGGTCAACGAGAATCTCTCCCTCTCCGCCTCCACTCACTTGGCCAGCAATGGCCGCGATCCGAACCTGGCCGTCTCGGCCGGTATCAAGGGAGCTTTCTAGAATGAAGACTGGTTTTGTCCGGGCAGCGGCCTTGGCGCTGCTGCTCGGGGGGACGAATTCCGTCTTGGCGTTGACCCTGGCGGAAGCCGAGGCGGTGGTCGGGGTGGTCGAGAAGCTGGCCCAGGAGACGGGGGAGGGCATGGTGCTGGACGCGGCGGACATTTATTACGATTACGACTCGCTGGGCGCCTCCCTGATCCCCGCCGCCGGCTTCGACCGGGAAAGCTGGGCCGTGGCCTATGAGGCGGTGGGCCGGGGCTATATGGCCACCATTCCCGAGGATCAGTTCAACGCCACCTTCGACGAGCCGCTGGCGCGGCTGGCCGCATCGGGCCTGCCGGAAGACCAGATGGCGATGATGCGGGAGCATGTGGACGGGCTGATCGCCGAGGCCAGGCAGGCGCGGCAGGAGGGCATGGCCTATGCCGATGTGGTGCGGCCGCTGGCAGACCGGCTCTATGTGCTGTTCTATGGCGAATTCGAGGAATAGGGAAAGCCTGAGCTCCTCCCTGGAGACCCGATGGCAGGGGCGTTCCACCCGGCCTGACGGAACAACGCCGCCCCATGGGGCGGCGTTGTGCTTTCTGGATCAATAGACGCGGATGGAGGAAACCTGCCTTTGCAGGAACGGAGCGAGCGCCGGCTGGCTCTGATAGACGCGCTCGCAATAGGATTGGAAGAAGCGGTCGCGGCACACTGCGGCGCTGGTGCCCTCCACGACCTGGATGGAGCGGATGCGGTTGTCCCAGCCCCAGGTGGCCAGATCGTTGAATACTTCGCGGCTGCCGGCGCAGAAGGAACGGCCGGTGAAATTGGTGCCTTCATAGAAGCAGAGGCGGCCGCCGGCGAGATCGGGCCAGTCATTGTCCGGATCGAGAATGGGCCAATGCGGGTCCTTGCCGAAATCGACATAATGCTTGTCGGCCCAGCCGCGCCCGCCCGGACCATCGACCAGGCACCACAATTTCTGGCAGCGCAGGATCTTGATGGCCACCTTGCCGGGCAGGGCGCCGGCGACCTCGTATTGCGGACCAGGGCCGGTGCGCAGGGTCAGCTCGGCCCGGCTCCAGCCGTGGCTGCCGGCCTCGGTGAGGGCCCAGGCCGGCGCGGCGGGCAGGACGGCGAGGATGAGGGCGAAACCGATAGCCAGGAACCGATGCATGGGCAACTCCAGTGCAGGTGATGGAACGAGGTTAGCGTCTCGCCTTGCGCGATGCAAAGCAAAGCGCCGCCCTTGTGGGGCGGCGCGAGGTTAGCGCAGCGGAGCGCAAGATCAGCGCAGGCGGATCGAAGCGACGTAGCTGTCGAAATCGCCGAGCGAGGCCGCGCTGGTCGTATAGGTGCGGCAATTGCGGAAGGCGACTTCCGAGCAGATTTCAACGCGGACGCGCGAGGGATTGTCGATGGAGGAGATGCGGTCGGTCCAGCCGCGCAGGTCGCGAATGGCTTCGCCCTGCTCCATGCAGAAGCTATTGCCGCGGAAATTGGTGCGGTCATAGAAGCACACTTCATAGACCGGCTGGATGACCGGCGGGCGCGGGCCGGGACGCGGCGGACGCGGCTGGTTGCCGCCGCCGATGCCGATGCTGACCTGCGGGCCATCGGGGCCGCCAATGGTGAAGCCGAAGGACAGGCCGGGATTGGACGGGTTCACCGGACGGCCGCCGGCGGCCAGGTAGCTGGCCGAGACCCAGCCGGAAAAGCCGCGACCGCGCACGAAGCACCAGGAGCCCTGGCAGCGCTGCACGTCGACCTGTTCGCCGCGGCGCAGGGTGTCGATGACGCCATAGCTGGTGCCCGGGCCCGAGCGCACATTGACGTTGGAGGTGGCGGTGCCCGGCGCGGCCTGGGCGGCCGGCAGGAAGACAACGGCTGCCGCCAGTGCCACGGCGATGCCGGTGACGAAATTGAGCAGTTTCTTTCGAGTTTGACGGTGCATAGCTTGCTCCTGTGGCCCTGGCTTGCCGGCTCCGGACGTCCGGAGCGACGCTTGCGGCTGCCATGCCCATAGTTTGTGACCGGAGAAACGGAACCTGTGCGAAAAGAGTTCCCCCAAGGAACGCTCCCGGCGCAACAGACGCGCTTCACCAAAGCATTGTTCAGTGCCTTGGACCAGAAATAAACATTGCCTGCCTGAACGCAGGCTGAACAATATCAGGCGGGCGGAATAGCGCGCTTGCGGCCATTCTCATCGAGGGAAACGTAAACGAAGCGCGCTTCGGTGACCTTGACGCGATCATCGAGCCGGTTGCGGCGCACCCAGGCTTCGAGGCCCACGATGATGGAGGTGGTGCCGACCCGTTCGATATCGGTATAGACGCAGAGCACGTCGCCGACCTTGACGGGGGCGATGAAGGTCATGGCCTCGACCGCCACGGTCACCACGCGGCCCTTGACCCGCTCGATGGCGGCGATGGCGCCGGCAATGTCCATCTGGCTCATCACCCAGCCGCCGAAAATATCGCCGGCCGGATTGGTATCGGCGGGCATGGCCAGAGTGCGGATGGTGAGCGCGCCCTTGGGCTCGGTGGCATCGTTCTGCATGGATCAGGGTCCTTTCACGGGCCAGCGGCCAACCGCCTCTTCCCAATGCTTGCGACAGAGCGAGAGGTAGACCGATTTTTCGATGGAAACCTGGTCGCCGTCGGTGAGGACGCGGCCGGACATGTCCTGGCGGACGACCATGGTGGCCTTGGCGCCGCAGGTGCAGATGGTGCGGATTTCGCGCAGGGAATCGGCGATGGCGAGCAATTCCATCGAGCCGGGAAAGAGCTTGCCCTGAAAATCGGTGCGCAGGCCGTAGCACATGACCGGGATGTGCAGACGATCGGCGGCGCGCGCCAATTGCCAGACCTGTTCGCGGGTGAGGAACTGGGCCTCGTCCACGAAGACGCAATCGACCTTGGATTCCTCGTGAAAGTCGCGCACCGATTGGTAGAGGTCCTCGCCCGGCGCATAGAGTTCGGCGGCTTCGGCGATGCCGATGCGGGAGGTGATGAGACCCACGCCCCCCTCGGCATAAAGCGCCGAGGTGTAGAGCAGGGGCCGCATGCCGCGCTCGCGGTAATTATAGGCGGCCTGAAGCAGCAGGGTGGACTTGCCCGCATTCATCGCCGCATAGGAAAAGTAGAGCTTGGCCATCGTCGTGCCCGAAAGATCGGACCTGTTGTGACGCAGCGCCCGCCCGCAGGCGAGGACAAATCCGCAGGGTCCACAAAAAAGAGGCCGCCCAGGGGCGGCCAGGACCGAATGGATCGGTTTGGGAGGCCGGGCGTTGGCGGACCGGGCCTCCAGAAGCCGCGGCGCTGGGGAAGCGAAGGGCGGCATATCCGGGCTTGGGGGAGCCGGGATGAGGACAGGCTAATTAAGATGTATGACGGAGCAGTGACGGTCCCATTCAGTCTCCATTCAGGCAGGATGCGGCAGTGTCCGGGCCTCAGTGTCGAGGAGTTGCCGATGCGTCGCCTTTGCCGAATGTTCGTTGCCGCCGCGGCCATCCTGGCCACCGCCATGCCCACTTTCGCCTCGCCGGCGGGAATATGGGAGCTGGAAACGCGCGATACCCGCTTCGCGCTGGAATTGTGCGGCGACGGCACCCAGCTCTGCGGCAAGCTGGCCTGGCTCAGCGACGCCGATTACAACAAGCAATATCTGCCCTATCTGGACAAGCCGATGGCCAGTGGCCTGCGGCCGGACGGGCCGAACCGATGGAAGGGCGAACTGCACTTGTTCGGGCACAGGATGAGCGGAACGCTGACCCAGCGCAGCGCCGACCAGATGACCTTGCAGGGCTGCGCTTTCCTGGTGGTCTGCAAAAGCTACGAAATGTTCCGCTACAGCGAGTAAGAGCGATGAAAACCCATACCAGGCTCGGCCGGCTGGCCCTTATCGCCGCCATCGGGCTGACCAATATCCTGCCGGCTATGGCCTCGCCCGAGGGCACCTGGGAAATCGAATCCCGGGATTCCCGCTATGCGGTGAGCCTCTGCGGCGACGGAACCCAGCTTTGCGCCGAACTGATCTGGCTCGGCAATGGGGCGGACAACGAGCAGAACATGCCCTATCTCAATACGCTGCTGATCGACCGGGCCAGTCCGACCAAGCCGGGCGAATGGCAGGGGAAGCTGCATCTGTTCGGGCAGACGGCGGACGGCACCATTACCCAGGTGAGCCCGGACCAGATCACGCTGCGCGGCTGTGTGGCGCTGGTGCTGTGCAAGAGCTACCAGATGTATCGCTTCGCCGAATAGGGCCGGGCGCTAGTTGGTGATGCGCGGCGCATGGGCGCGGCGCCGGGCCCAGAGTGGGGGAATGGCTTCCACCAGGAGGATGGCGGCGAAGATGAGCGTGGCCCCGGCATAGCCGACCATCGGCAGGCGCTCGCCCAGGATGAGCGCGCCGCCAATGGCGGCAAAGAGGCTTTCCGCGGAGAGGATGATGGCGGCATTGGCGGGCGGCACATGCTGCTGGCCGATGGCCTGGAAGGTGAAGCCGATGGCGGTGGACAGAATGGCGGCATAGGCGATCTCGATCCAGCCGGCGGAAATGGCGTCCAGCGTCGGCGCCTCGGTGCCCAGGGCAATGGCGCTGGCCAGGAGACCGGCAAACAGGAAGCTGATGGCAGAGACGAAAATAGGCAGGCCGGTGAGGCGGGCGACGTGGCCGAGCAGAATGACGTGCAGCGCCCAGAACACGGCGCTGCCCACGATCAGCCAATCACCGGAATTGAAGGAATCGAGGCCGCCGCCATTGAGGTAGTAGATGCCGATCAATGCCATGGGCACGCCGATGAAGATCACCGGATGCGGGCGCGTGCGGAACAGGACATAGCCGAGCAGGGGCACGAAGAAGACGTAAAGGCCAGTGAGGAAGCCGCCATTGGTGGCGGTGGTGGTGGCCAGGCCCGCCTGTTGCAGCCAGGAGCCGAGGAAGAACACCGTGCTCATGGCGGCGATGAAAAGCCAGTGAATGCGCGTGAGCGCAATGGGCTTGCGGCGGCGCTCATAGAAGGCGAGCGGCAGGACCAACAGGCCGCCGAGCAGATAGCGCACACCGGCAAAGGTCAGCGGGCCCATGGAATCCATCGCCGATTTCTGGGCGATGAAGGCAAAGCCCCAGAACATGGTGCAGATCAGCAGCAGCGCGGTGGCGAGGGGACGGGACATGGTGCTTCGGTACGCTACCCTGTGATGGCCTCAGAGCTCGGCATCCAGGGCGTCGATCAGGCGCTGGATTTCCTCGGGGCTGGTGTAGTGGACGAAGGAGAGGCGCAGGACGCCGTGATTGTGCGGGTCGATGCCCAAAGCCTCGAGCAGGCGCACGGCGTAGAAATTGCCGCCGGAGGCCATGATGCCGCGCGCGGCGAGGCGCCTGGCGATCTCGATGCTGGGCTCGGCGTGATGGAGCGCGATGGTGGGGGCGCGCCGCTCCGGATCGGCGGGACCGATGAGGCGGATGTCGTTGCGCGTGCGCAGGAAATCGAGCAAGGGACGGGCCAGGGCCACTTCCTGGGCGCGCATGGCGGCATGGGCGCGGCGGAAGGGATCCGGCCCCTGAACAGCGCCGCCGGCAATGGCGGCGACCTGTTCGAGGTAATCGGCGATGCCGGCGCTGGCGGCGATCTGGGCGTGGTCGGGGCCGGCCGGGGTGAGGCGGTAGCGGGGCTTGGCCTCGTTGAAATAATGACCCTGATTGGGGAGGCTGGCGGCGAGTTCGGGACGGATGGCCATGATGCCCTGATGCGGGCCATAGACCTTGTAGGCGGAGAACAGGTAGATGTCCGCGCCGAGGGCCTGCAGATCCGGAATCCCGTGGGGCGCGTAGCTCACCCCGTCCACGGCGAGGACGGCACCGGCGGCATGGGCCCTGGCGGCGATCTCCGCGACGGGATTGATCTCGCCGACGATATTGGAGCAATGCGGCGCAGCGACCAGCTTCACCTTGCCGTCGAGCAGGGCGTCAAGCGCGGCGAGCGACAGGTGGCCGGTCTGGGCATCGACGGCCCATTCGCGGATTTCGATGCCGCGTTCGGCCAGGCGCCGCCAGGCACCGCTATTGGCCTCGTGATCCTGATTGGTGACGATAATGGCGTCGCCCGGCGCGAGCCGGCCGGCAAAGGCATGGGCCAGCACATAGGTATTGGCCGAGGTCGAGGGGCCGAAATGTATCCAGTCCGAGGTGACGTTGAAGGCCTGGGCCAGGCGCTCATAGGCCAGGTTCATGGCCTCGCCGGCCTCGATGGAGGCGGCATAGACGCCGTAGGGCTGGACCTTGCTGGCGCGGTAGAAACGATCGAGCCGGTCGAGCACGGGCTGGGCCGTGTAGGAGCCGCCGGCATTCTCGAAAAAGGCCTGGCCGGCCAGGTTCGGCTCGGTAAAGGCGGGGAAAAGGGCGCGGATGCGCGCGGGGTCGAGAGGCAGATTGGTCATGTGCGGCCCAGATTGTGCTCTTCGATTGGTAGTCGAGCCGAAGACAAAAGCAAACCCCGGCCGTTGAGAGCCGGGGTTCGGCGGCGGGGCGCCGCACCGGGCCGCCGCGAGGACCGGCGAACCGATATGGTTCAGTTGCGATGGATGGGCGGGGCGTGGCGGATATCGCGGTCCCCGGCCGGGCGACCGATAGGACGGTGTTCGCCGGGCTGCGGCATCAGCGCGGCCCGCTGTTCCTCGGTGAGGCTTTCGAAAAAGGCGACGAAGGCGGGCTGCACGGCCTCGAGGGCAGCAAGGCGCGCGGCCTGGAGCGTTATGCGGTTCTGAAAGCGCGTGGCGATATCCGGCGGGGTAGCCGCTTCATCCCGATCGGCGCGGGACGGGCGCAGGCCCGCGGTCTCGGTTTCGAAGGTTTCGGCTGCGGCGAGGGCGTCGGTCCTGAGCCTATCGAGCAGGATTTTCTGTTCATCGTTCAGGTCCAGGCGGTGGCCGAGGCGCACGATGGCGACTTCGACGGCCTCGGCACCGCGGTCGAAACCCAGGAGATCGCCGCGCGAATGGCCATGGCGGTGCGCGGCGCCGGGGTGAACATCCTGCCGGGCCTGGACCGGGGCGGCATCCTGCGCCAAGGTCGGGGCCATGGTGCCCAGGGCGAGGGAGGCGGCTACCAGGGCCGCGACGGCGGGAGGAGCAATGGTTTTCATGAGCGTGTCTATCCTTTGCATGGGAAAGGCCGTGTCATCGGCGTGCAGAGAAGGATAAGCACAACGAACTGTTCCTGACCTTGCGGAGGGGTGAAGTCTTGGAGAGGTTGGTAAGGTGGACGAGACCATGACCGAGATCATTGCCGATGCCTTTCCCGATCCCGCCGCGCTGGCCGCATTCTGGCGGCGGGCCTGGGGCGGGGACATAGCCGACAATTACGCGGCGGTGCTGCAGCGCAGCCTGGGCCATGTGGTGGCGCGGGATGGCGAAAGGCTGGTCGGGTTCGCCAATATCGCCTGGGACGGCGGGGTGCACGCCTTCCTGCTGGATGTCGCGACCGATCCCGATTACCGGCGCCAGGGGCTGGCGACGCGGGTGGTCGAGCGCGCCACGGCGCTGGCGCGGGAGCGCGGCGCCACCTGGCTGCATGTCGATTTCGAGCCGCATCTGGAAGGCTTTTACCGAGGCTGCGGCTTTCGGCACAGCGCGGCGGGGCTGATCCGGCTGCGCTGAGGGATCAGCTCGCGATATAGTCGCGCAAGGCCTCGGCCTCGTGTTCCACTTCCTGGATCTTGTGCTTGACCACGTCGCCGATGGAAATGATGCCGACCAGCTTGCCGTCTTCGGCGACCGGCATGTGGCGGATGCGGCGGCGGGTCATGCGTTCCATGACTTCGTCTATGGGCGTCAGGCGCTCGCAGGTGACGACGCCCTTGGTCATGCAGGCGGCGATGGGCATGGACAGCGTGCCGGAGGGATTGCGGCCGAGCTGGCGGACGATGTCGCGCTCGGAGAGGATGCCGGCGATCCCTCCCGCCGCGCCGGTGATGACGAGGGCGCCGATATTGTGGCTATTGAGCAGGGCCACCGCATCGGCCAGCGTGCCGGTTTCGGGGAGCGTATGCACCAGGGCGCCCTTGGTCTGCAGGATCGTGTCGACATGCATGGTCAATCCTCCTTGCAAAATGGAAGTTTGAACCGGCGCGCGAGGCCTCGCAATAGGCCGAAAGTCACAAAAAAAAAGGCCGACGCGAGGCCGGCCAGTCGTCAGGGGGAGAAACAAAGTGGTGTTTGCAAACTCAGCCGCCGCGCCGATCCCGCGACCAGCGGAGGGGCCGGGCGGGCCGGTCGGCGGACTGAGCAGGGAGTGCACCGCGCCGCACGAAGCGGGCGGCTTCGAAGAGCAGGACCAGAACGAGCAGGGTCAGGGGGACCATGAATATGGCAACCTGCGTATCGGCCTGGCTGGCCAGGTTGGCGGCCCGCGCGGGCGTGACGCCGGCAACAAGCGCCAGAGGGACCGCAGCCGCAGCCATTATGCCGACCAGGGCGGCCAGACCGACTTTTCGTCTGGAGGACGTGGATATGTGCATGGGATCGACGTCTTTTCCTCGCTTCAACGAGCAAAGAAAAGCATGGCAATGCGCTGCCAGTGTGAAGCGCAGAGGGTGATTTGAGGGCAGAAGTGTGGCGGCCTGGCTGTTTTCCCTGGTCGGTGGCTTGGCTCAACGGGCGCCGTGAACCGGGGCGCCATGGCGGCGATGCCGGAGATTTCCCAGAACGTTGGCGGCGAGAGTGACGATCCGGAGCAGGGGGATGGTAATGCCGCCTCGTGGTTCGGCTGCGGGCGGCGGCGTCTCCGGCTCGGCGGCCTCCCAATGCTGGTGATAGACTTGCTTGAACAGATAGCTGGCAGGGATCATCTGATCCTCCTGATGCAGATTTTGAATCGATTCAATCTGAAAGCGAGAAGATGTGTTGAACCGGTTCAAATTAGGCCTGCGCGTTGGGCGAGTCAAGCAAAAATTGAACCGATCCAAGATTGATGCTAAATCACTGGGCTGAAGGGGAAAGGCGGATGTATTGGCCAAGCAGGTTCCGGAAAAGGTCAGGCTCAGGGATGTGGCGAAGGCGGCTGGCGTGTCGCAGGGAACCGCGTCCAATGTGTTCAGCCGGCCCGAAATCGTGCGCGAGGAGGTGCGCGAACGCGTGCATGCGGTGGCCAGGGAACTGGGCTATGGCGGCCCCAGCATTACCGGGCGGCTGCTGCGGGCGGGCAGGGTCAATGCGGTGGGTGTCGCCGCCATCGAGCCGCTCAGCTATTTCTTCGAGGATTTGTGGGCCCGCCAGCTGATGGCGGAGATTTCCGATATCTGCGACGAGCGCGGCGCCGGGGTAGCGCTGGTATCGGCGCTCAATGACGAACGGCTCGCCTGGAATATCGGCTCGGCGCTGGTGGATGGCTTCATCCTGCTCTGCGTCGAGGGCGGGGAACGGCTGGTCGATATCACCCGGCAGCGGCAATTGCCCTATGTGGCGCTGGCGATCGGGGCCGACGATCAATCGATCCCGGCCATCGGCGTCGACAATCTGAACGGCGCGCGTCTCGCGGCGGAACACCTGCTGGGGCTGGGGCATCGCCGCTTTGCCATCCTCTCGACCATGCTGCGCGACGGCCATTCCGGGCCCGCCGACGCGGCGCTGGTCCGGCAGGCCTGGTATTCGACCTCGCGCGACCGGGCCCTGGGCTATTGGCAGGCCCTGGAGGCCGCCGGCATGGATCCCCATGCCGTGCCGGTTTTCGGTACGCTGGAGGACGAGGCCAGCACCCATGCGGCCATGGCGCAAATCTTTGCGGCGGGTGAGCCCCCCACCGCCATTCTCGCCATGTCGGACAAGATCGCCATGTATGCCGTCGACTGGCTCTTCCGCTCGGGCCGGGATGTTCCCGGCGATGTATCGGTGATCGGCTTCGACGGCGTGCCCGAGGCCGCGGTCGCCACGCCCAAGCTGACCACGATGGTCCAGCCCATGCACGAGATCGCGCGGCTGGCAGTGGATGCCGCCTTGGGCGAAAGCCAGGTCGAAGGGCGCCGGGTCCTGCCGACGCAATTGGTGGTGCGGGAATCGACGGCGCCACCACGCGCGAAATAAGACATCTGGCCAGTTGCCCCGGTCGGCCTGAGGCAATATCAGTTTGCCCGGCAATTCCGGGGAGAGATCGAATGGCGTTCTTGTCTGATGCATTGGGGCGGGTGGCGCCTTCGGCGACCGTGGCGATCAGCCAGAAGGCGCGGGTGATGGCCCAGGAGGGCAAGGACATCATCGCTCTGTCTGCCGGCGAACCGGATTTCAATACGCCCGAACATGTGCGCGATGCGGCCAAGCGGGCCATGGATGAGGGCAAGACGCGCTATACCAATGTCGATGGCATCGCCGAACTCAAGGAAGCGGTGGCGGCCAAGTTCCGCCGTGATAACGGCCTCGACGTGACGGCGGCGGATTGCTTCGTCGGCTCGGGCGGCAAGCAGATCATCTTCAATGCGCTGCTGGCGACGCTCAATCCGGGCGACGAGGTGGTGGTGCCGGTACCCTATTGGGTGAGCTATCCGGAAATCGTGCGGCTCTGCGGGGCGGAGCCGGTCTTTGCGGTGGCCGATGCCTCGACCGGCTTCAAGCTCAAGCCGGAGGTGCTGGAAGCGGCGATCACGCCCAGGACCAAGTGGCTCATTCTCAATACCCCGTCAAACCCGACGGGCGCTGCCTATTCGGCCAGTGAATTGAAGGGTTTGGCCGAGGTGCTGATGCGGCATCCGCATGTGCATATCCTGACCGACGATATCTATGAAGTGCTGGTCTATGACGGCAAGAGCTTCGCCACCATCGCGCAGGTGGAGCCGGCCTTGCAGGCCAGGACCCTAACGATGAACGGGGTTTCGAAGTCGCATGCCATGACCGGCTGGCGCATCGGCTATTGCACCGGGCGTCGGCCGCTGCTGGCGGCGATGACCAAGCTGCAGGGGCAATCGACCACCAATGCCTCGTCCATCTCGCAATGGGCGGCGGTGGAGGCGCTGAACGGGCCGCAGGATTTCCTCAAGGACTGGCGCGAGGTGTTCCAGCAACGACGCGACCTGGTCGTGGCCGGGCTCAACGCCAATACGGGGCTCGATTGCCTGACGCCCGAGGGCGCGTTCTATGTCTTCCCCTCCTGCCAGCGGCTTCTGGGCAAGACCAGCGCCGGTGGCACCGTGCTGACGACGGACGAGGACTTCGTCATGGCGCTGCTGGAGGAAACCGGTGTGGCTTTGGTGCATGGCACGGCCTTCGGCCTGCCGGGCCATTTCCGCCTCAGCTATGCGGCGAGCAATGCCGAGCTGGAAGAGGCGGTGCGGCGCATCCAGGGATTCTGCGCGGGGATCAATTAGGTCGGTTTAGGCATTGATCGAAGCCAGGCATTCTGGCTCATTCCCATCGTCATTGCCGGGCTCGTCCCGGCAATCCATCTTGCCACGAGCTTGTTCTATGCAGTGCTCATCAAGGCCCCCTCACCCGGCCCTGCGGGCCGACCTCTCCCCAAGGGAGAGGTGAAACCGCGCCAGTCGAGATTGAGGATGAGCTTAGCCCTGGCCCAGGGCCGGGAGAATGGCCTGGTCGACAATGGCTTCGATGTGGGCGCGGTCGGGCGGCAGGCCGTTGTCGACGACGAATTTGATGAACAGCGCCTCCCCGATATCCTCGACGATGGGGGTTATGCGGGCCGGATCGAGCCGGCCGGCGCGGGCGTAATGATGTAGCACCGTTTTGGTGAAACGGCCGCCGCGGGCGTCGAAGACGTCACGCCAGATGCGCTTGTGCAGGTGCGGATAGCGGCCGGCCTCCGCCACGACGGCGAAGAGAGCCTGGCCCATGGGCGACGCCGAGGTTTCGCGCAGCAGCATGAGCGCGGCGATGAGATCGCTGCGCAAATCCGTCGCTGCCGGGCTGGGTTCCTCCTGCGGGAAATTGCGGTGCATGGCCTCGATAAGGATGTCCTCGGGCGTGGACCAGCGCCGGTAAAGCGAGGTCTTGGCGGTGCCGGCGCGCCGGGCAATGCCCTCCATGGTGAGGCCGCTGAGGCCCAGTGCCGCCGTTTCCAGGATCGACGCTTCGTAGATGGCGCGCAGCAAGGCTTCGCCGCGCCTCCGGGTGGGGCGGGGCGCAGCTTCGGCCTGGTCGGGCTTCGAAATCGTCATGACCACATAAAGAACGGTTGCGTATCTTATGTAATATAAGATACGTTATAGTTTCTAATGTGGATCAGGATAGCAGGAGTTCCACCATGGCGCAGCAGGTCGCGACGGCTTTTTCCGGACACCATGAGAGGGGGGAGCGTGCGCTGGCGCCGGATCTGGCCAGGGGCGCGATGCTGCTGATCATCGCCGTGGTCCACGCGCATATGTTCCGGCAATTGGCCGGCGGCATGGGGGCGCCCGATGCCGCGGGATGGGTGGATGTGGCGACGACAATTCTGGTGACCCTTCTGGCGGAGAACCGGGGCTACCCCATGTTCGCGGCGCTGTTCGGCTATGGATTGATGCGGATCGCCATGCGGCACGGGGAAACGGGGGCAGCCGGTCCGGCGGCGGCAAAGCTGCGCCGACGCGGCTTCTGGCTGCTGATCATCGGTTTTCTGCACACGCTGCTGCTCTCCTATGGCGATATTCTCTCGGTCTATGGGGTGATCGCGCTGGCCCTGGCGGCGATGTCGCAATGGAGCGGGCGACGGGTGCTGCGGCTGGGGCTGTTTTTCCTCGTCGTGGCGGTGCCGATCTATGCGCTGGGCATGACGGCCTTGCTGCATGGCGCGGATGGTGCCGACGCCGATGCGGGGTTCTGGGCGGCAACGGGGCTGCGGCTGGCGGCCTGGCCGTTTTCCACGATGCTGTTCGTGCTGATTTCCGTCTTTCCCTTCAGCATCGGCATGCTGGCGGCACGGCGCGGCATTCTGGATCGGCCGCAGGCGCATCTGCCATTGCTGCGGGCCCTGGCCGGCTGGGGCATTTGCCTGGCCGTGCTGGGCGGCGTGCCGCAGGCCCTCATCGCCACCGGATTCCGGATGCCGGGCATGATGGGCGAAACCGCCAGCCTCTGGCTGCACCTGGTGACCGGCTATGCGGGCGGGCTGGGCTATGCGGCCCTGATCGGCCTGTTGGTGGTGCGGGTGGGGGAAGGGCGCGGCATGGTGGTGCGGGCCCTGGTGGCGACCGGACAGCGCTCGCTGAGCTGCTATCTCTGGCAATCGGTCGCCTGGTTCGGCCTGTTCATGCCCTTCACCCTCAATCTTGCGGCGCGCCTGAGCTATTTCGAGGCGGTTCTGGTGGGCGCACTGGTGTGGCTGGGCACGGTGATCTGGGCCGATATGCTGGGGCGGCGGGGTCGGCAGGGACCGGCCGAGGCCTTCTTGCGGCGGCGGCTCGCGGCCCGGGCCGCTTAGCGGATCAGCGGCCCAGGAGCTGGGCCAGGCTGGCATTGCTGCCGCCCATGGCCTCGCCGAACATGTCCATCAGCTTGGCGGTAGTGACATAGCTCTGCATGGCGGCCTGGTAGAGCTGGTCGGACCAGCCGATGGCCTGGCGCTCTTCGGCCGACAGGGAGGAAAAGGCGGAGATGACGTTCTGGCTGAAGGCGGTGGGATCGCCGGACTTGCTGGCGCTCTGGAACCCGGCCAGCAGGGTGGCGCCGCTGCGGGCCTGGAGCACCGAGCGGGCGGCGCGGGTTTCTTCGGCGGTGAACTGGCCGTCCTTGTCGAGCACCATGGCGGAGAGGGCGCGGCTGGAGAAGCCGGACATGTCGATATATTGGCCCAGGCTCGTATTGCGGTTGAAGGTGGGCGCCTTGCCATTGGCCTTTGCCTCGGCATAGAGGCGATCCAGCGTGGTGCGGGCATTGGCGGCAAGGTCCGGCATGGAGCTGTCGGGGCTTTCTCCCGCCTCGGACAGCGCCAGGTAGAGCGCGACGGGGTCGTTGGGGCCGAGATCGGGGCGGGTGCCCGGTGCGGTCTGCAATTGCTTGAGGCCCTCGGTGACCGCGTCGCGGCCCGCCTGCCATTCGGCGGTGGCGCGTTCCTCGGCGCCCAGGCCATCGAGATAGGCGGCGGCGGCCTTGTAGAGGCCGGTATAATTGCCGGTGACCCGGGCGATCGCCGCCGGTCCGGCCAGGGCCGCCTCGAAACGGCGCTGCATTTCGAGGCCGGCGGCCTCGCGTTCGTCGGGCGAGAAGCTGTCATCGCTCGACATGGCATAGAGTTCGCGCTGGTCGAGACCGGAAAGATCGAGCGCCAGCTTGCCGTCCTTGAGAGGCGAGGTGCGGCCGGCCTCTTCCAGAAGAGCGGTGAGCTTGGCGCGGGCATCGGCGAGAACGGCGGCGAAATCGCGCTCGGCCAGCGCGGCGCGGGCGGCGTCGGACAGCGTTACCGCCGTAGCAGCGCTTTCGGCATTGGTCTGCGCCTGCTGGCTGGAGGCTGTCGACTTGGCCGTGCCGGCATAGGCACTGGCATAGCCTTGATAGGGCGAATAGGGCGCGGTGGATGTGACGGCGACCATGTCAGCTTCTCCCGAGGTGTCGGAAGAAATGGATGCAAGCATCGTGCCGCAAAAAGGTGAGGGGATTCAGTCTGCTGCGGGGCGGGATGGCTGGCGCGGGCAATTTGTGCCGGGCAGAAAGTGCTTTCCAGCCCGATTTCGCGCCGGAAGGTGTGGGCCACGGCGTTGGCCGCTTGGCTGCCGGAATTGTTGGGGTAGAGTGGGGACGTAGTTCCCTTGTCGGTATTTCCGTTAGGTCTGACCATGTCTGAGCGCCCCTCCATGCTGGCCCCCTTCCGGCATGACACTTTCCGCATGCTGTGGCTGGCGACGCTGGTGTCCAATCTGGGTGGACTGGTGCAATCGGTGGGGGCGGGGTGGATGATGACCACGCTCACCACCTCGCACAATATGATCGCGCTGGTTCAGGCCTCGACGACGCTGCCGATCATGCTGTTTTCGCTGGCGGCGGGCGCGCTGGCGGACAATTTCGACCGCCGGATCGTGATGCTGATCGCCCAATGCGGCTTGATGGTAGTATCGGTCATTCTCGCGGTGCTGACCATGCTGGGCCTGTTGACGCCCTGGCTGCTGCTGACCTTCACCTTCATGATCGGCTGCGGCACGGCCTTGTTCAATCCGTCCTGGCAGGCTTCGGTGGGCGATATCGTGCCGCGGGCCGACCTGCCGGGCGCGGTGACGCTCAATTCGATGAGCTTCAACATGATGCGCAGCGTCGGCCCGGCCGTGGGCGGCCTGATCGTGGCGCTGGCCGGCGCGGCTGCCGCCTTCGCGGTGAACGCCTTGTCCTATGTGCCCCTGATCGTGACGCTGTGGCGCTGGAAGCCGGTGCGGGTGCCGAGCGGGTTGCCGCGGGAAAAATTCGGCAGCGCGATGTGGGCCGGCATTCGCTACGTGTCCCTGTCGCCTAACCTGACCACGGTGTTGTTCCGGGGATTCCTGTTCGGGTCGGCCGCCGTGTCCATCCTGGCGCTGCTGCCATCGGTGGCCAATGAATATGTGGGTGGCGGGGCGCTGATCTATGGCACGTTGCTGGGTTGCTTCGGCCTGGGGGCCATTGGCGGCGCCTTTCTCAACGGCCGGGTGCGCGAGCGCTTCAGCAATGAAGTGATCGTGCGGGTAGCGTGCCTGGGCTTCGCGCTGAGCTGTGTCGGGCTGGGCTTCAGCCGCGATCCTCTGCTCAGCCATTTCGTGCTCATCCCCGCCGGCGCGAGCTGGGTGCTGGCGCTGTCGCTGTTCAATGTCTCGATCCAGCTATCGACGCCGCGCTGGGTGGTGGGGCGCGCATTGTCGCTCTACCAGACGGCGACGTTCGGCGGCATGGCGATGGGAAGCTGGGTCTGGGGTGTCGGCGCCGATATTGCGGGGCCGGACTGGGCGCTTTACGGGGCGAGCGCGGTGCTGGTGCTGTGCGCCGCAGTGGGTTTGCGCATGCCACTGCCCGAATTCAGCTCGCGCGACCTGACCCCGATCGGCACGTTCAACGAACCGGTGCTGAAGCTGGACCTGCTGCCACGGAGCGGCCCCATCCTGGTGATGGTGGACTACCGGATCCGGCAGGAAGACATCGATGCCTTTCTCGAACTCATGGCTGCGCGGCGGCGCATCCGCATTCGCGACGGCGCCCGGCAATGGGCGGTATTGCGCGACCTGCACCAGCCCGATCTCTGGGTGGAGAGCTATCACGTGCCCACCTGGGAGGATTACCTGCGGCACAACCTGCGGCGCACCAAGGCCGATTCCGAAAATACCGACGCGCTGCGTCGGCTGCACCAGGGCGAGGGACCGCCGCAGGTGCACAGGATGATCGAGCGGCAGACCGTGCCCCTGCACGACGATACGCCGCTGCGCGACCTGCCGGAGGTCTAGGCGCCATGCGCGCATGAAAAAGCCCCGCCCGAGGGGATGGGCGGGGCCGGAGGTCGTTGGCCGGGGCCGCTGACCTTGGAGGGACGGCATCACCACGAACGCCGCCGATATGTGCATTATCCCGCCGGGAGCGGGCGATCACAAACGCGCAATGGGAAAGGCTGCCATGCAGATTCGCAGCAATGCGGGCAAAAAAAAGAGGCTCCAACCGAAGTTGGAGCCTTTGATAGGGCCGAAGCCAAATCGCAAGTAATGGCCTTGCGCTAGGGAGGAGGATTAGCGCCCGACCGGTGAGCCAAAACCGAGGGAGGAGGATTCGGTTTCAACTCGATTGTCGGCAACGCGGGTCCGTGGGAGGAGGATACGGAGCGGCGTCGCAGCGACAAAGCCAATATAGGTTTTGACCGTTTGGCCAGCAATGCATGTGTGGTCATGCCAGCTATGCATTAGGCACAGCGACAATGTGTCCATTTTCTAGGCAGGTCCGCAGGCTGACGACAGGACGGGATGTGAGGGGCAAAAAAAGAGGCCCTATCCGAAGATAGGGCCTGATGACTGGGCCGAAGCCAAATCGAAAGTGGGGCAGAGAGCAAGGGAGGAGGAGATGCGCTCTGCCATGAGCTTTGGATCAAGGGAGGAGGAGATGATCCGCAGCTCGGTGTTGCGATACGGGGTCCGAAGGGAGGAGGAGATCGGAGCGCGCCTCAGCAACGAGGACATATATGAACTCTACCGGTCTGATAGACAATCCCGAAACTGACATGTCAGCCATGCGTTTTTGCAGGGCTCGGCAAAAGGGCAAAAAGAAAGGCTCCGCTCGAGGGGAGAGCGGAGCCCAAGGGGGACAGGCCAGAGGCCTGTCAGGAGGGAACGCAGCGGAGCAAGGGAGGGAGGAGAAACATCCGCTGTGATGAGGGTTCATTTATGCCGGTCGGCCTGCTTCGCCAACCCGGGGAGGGTCATGCCAGCCATGCATTTCATGCATGTGGAAATGAATTCCGCAATGATTTCAATGGTGAGAGGTGGGGCTGTGACCGGCTGCCGCACCTAGATCGTTTCACGTTTAAACGGACACATTTTTATCGCTGATCGTCACCCTCGGGCTTGACCCGAGGGTTCTTCGTTCTTGGGTGTATGGCAAACGCCCTCGGGTCGAGGATGCATCCCTCCCTCAAGCTCTCCTCTTAAGGGGGGCAAAGCAAAAGTGCCGTGATTCCAGCTGAATGTGGACTGCACTGGCAGGCGCGTTCAGGGCAAGGCTTCGAAGCGCGCCAGCGCCTCAGGCAATTGCCCGAGATGGTCGATGCGCGCATAGCGCGGCTCGTCCTGCGGCTCCTCGGCATGCTCATAGGACCAGGTGAGGTCATGGGGCACATAGACGGCGAAGGCGCCGACGGCCAGGGGCGGCAGGATATCGGACCTGAGGGAGTTGCCGGCCATGAGGGTATGGTCGGGCCCTTCGGTATGGCGCGCGAAAATCCGGCGATAGGTGGCCTCGTTCTTGTCGGCAACCACTTCCACGGCGGCGAAATATTCGGCGAGGCCCGATGCGGCGAGCTTGCGTTCCTGATCGAAGATATCGCCCTTGGTGACGAGGATCAGCCGGTAGCGGGCCTGCAATTGGCCGAGCGCCTGATCGACATAGGGCAGGGTTTCGATCGGAAAGTTCAGCAATTCGCGGCCGGCGGCCATGATCTCGGCGATGACCGTGCCGGGCACGCGATGGTCGGTGACGTCGAGCGCGGTTTCGACCATGGACAGGGCGAAGCCCTTGGCGCCGAAGCCGTAGAAGGCAAGGTTGCGCGTGGTGGCGGCGATCAGGCGCTCGGTGAGGTCCGGCGCGTCGGTATAGTCGCGCAGCAGATCGGTGAAGCGCTGCTCGGTGAGGCGGAAGAATTGCTCGTTCTGCCAGAGCGTGTCGTCGGCATCGAGGGCGATGGTGGTGATGCGGGGCATGGGATGTCTGTAGCCTGAGGAGCCGTCATTGTCCGGCTCGTCCGGGCAATCGATCTTTTCATGCCTCCGAATGGATCACCCGGGCAAGCAGGGCGATGGCGACGCGGGAGAATTCGGCGAAAGAAACACCTTTCGCCCCGGCTGATGCTCCTGCCGGTCAGAAGGACCATTCCCGCGCCTTGGAGACGAGGAAGTCGCGGAAGACGCCGACGCGCTTGGAATTCTTGAGAGCGGGAGGATAGACGAAATAGGCCTCGTAGGCAGGCAGCTCGATCTCGGGCAGGACCTGGACCAGGCCGTCTTCCTTTTCCGTCACATAGGCGGGCAGCATGGCGATGCCGATGCCGGCACGGCAGGCCTGCATCATGCCGTAAATGGCATTGACCCGCAGGGCGGCGCGGCGGGGGCTGGAATCGGAGCGCCCCATGCGCTCGAGATAGTTGATGTCGCCCAGATAGGACGGCACCGGTTCGCCGAAGCTGATGATGCGGTGTTCGTCCAAATCCTCGGGCGAGCCGGGCATGCCGTGCTCGTCGATATAGGAATTGCTGGCGTAGAAATGGTTGTGGACGGTGAACAGCTTGCGCTGGATCATCTCCGACTGGTTGGGGCGATGCAGGCGGATGGCCACGTCGGCCTCGCGCATGGCCAGGTCGAGCTCGGCATCGTTGAGGCGGATTTCGAGCTGGATCAGGGGATAGAGTTTTAAGAATTCATCGAGTCGCGAGCTGAGCCAGGTGGAGCCGATGCCGACCGTGGTGGTGACGATCAGGGGGCCGGTGGGCTCATCCTGGCTCTCCGACATCTGGGTCTCGACCTGCTGCAGCTCCCAATGCATGCGGTGGGCGGTGCGGAAGAGCTGTTCGCCCACTTCGGTCAGCACCAGGCCGCGGGCATGGCGAATGAAGAGCTTGAGGCCCAGGTCGTCTTCGAGAGCGGAAATCTGGCGGGATACGGCCGACTGGCTCATGCCCAGTTTTTCGGCGGCGTGGGTGAAAGAGCCCGACTCGGCGGCGGTGTGGAAAATCCGGAGCTTGTCCCAGTCGAGCATTTTCATGACGCTTTCTTCGTTACCGTTCAGCCAGGTCGGACCGTGCCCGCCGCCTTAAGCGACGGGCACGCAGGAATTGTGACGAGGCGGCGTTTTTCCTTGGTCATGCTGTCGCAGCCTATTCCGCCGCCTCGGCCAGTTCGTGCGCGGCCAGGAAGCGCTCGGCGTCGAGCGCGGCCATGCAGCCCATGCCCGCGGCCGTGACGGCCTGGCGATAGATGTCGTCGGTGACATCGCCGGCGGCGAAGACGCCGGGAATGTTGGTTTCGGTGGTGCCCGGCTTCACCTGCAGGTAGCCGCCCGGCTTCATGTCGAGCTTGCCCGAGAAGATCGAGGTCGCCGGCGCGTGGCCGATGGCGACGAAGACGCCGTCGATGGGCTGCTCGTAGGTCTCGCCGGTGGCGCGATTGCGCAGGGTGACCGTGTTGACCGAGGGGGGCATGGGCGCGCCGCCCACTTCAACCACCTCGGTGTTCCAGCGCACCTCGATCTTGGGATGCTTGAACAGGCGATCCTGCAGGATGCGCTCGGCGCGGAATTCGTCGCGGCGATGCACGACGATGACCTTCTCGGCGAAATTGGTGAGAAAGAGCGCTTCCTCCACCGCCGTATTGCCGCCGCCGACCACCAGAACCTGCTTGCCGCGATAGAAGAAGCCATCGCAGGTGGCGCAGGCCGAAACGCCGAAGCCCTGGAATTTCTGCTCGGAGGGCAGGCCCAGCCACTTGGCCTGGGCGCCGGTGGCGATGATCAGGCTATCGGCGGTATAGGTGTCGCCGCTGTCGCCATGCAGCACGAAGGGGCGGCGGTCGAGGTCGACGGAGGTGATGATGTCGTTGACGATGCGCGTGCCGACATGTTCGGCCTGCGCCTTCATCTGGTCCATGAGCCAGGGGCCCTGGATGACATCGGCGAAACCGGGATAGTTTTCGACATCGGTGGTGATGGTGAGCTGGCCGCCCGGCTGGAGGCCCTGAATCATCACGGGTTCGAGCATGGCGCGCGCTGCATAGATGGCGGCGGTGTAGCCGGCAGGGCCGGAACCGATGATGATGACTTTCGCGTGCATCGCGACGCTTCTCCAAAAGACAGGAATAAACCCTTGCCTCTAGTTAAGAGGCGAAGTGGGTGAGTTTCAAGGCAAAGTCACGCGCATGGAGCAGATGCCTGCCCGACTGCACCGGAAAGACACAGGATATTGCGGTAACGCTAAAAATTTAGGCGTTGGATATACCGCATCTTGGGTCTGTGGGGCGCGGAACGCGGGGGACAGAGCGAATCGCTCGCGGCCCGGATAGCCGGCCCTAAGAATCGTCACCACCGGGCTTGTCCCGGTGGTCCATGCCTCCGCCAGATGGATTGCCGGGACAAGCCCGGCAATGACGGCGAAAATTACATCGCAAGGGACGTTTCAGCCATCGCACGGAAACGCTCTAGATGAACTTGATCTTGACGATCTCGTAGCTGCGGGAGCCGCCGGGGGCCGCGACTTCGAAGGAATCGCCCTCTTCCTTGCCGATCATGGCGCGAGCAATGGGGGAGGAGATGGAGATGCGGCCGGCCGAGGCATCGGCCTCCGGATCGCCGACGACCTGATAGGTCTTTTCTTCCTCGGTGTCCTCGTCGAGGAAGGTGACGGTGGCGCCGAACTTGACCTTGTCGCCGCCGAGCTTGGTGACATCGATGATGTCGGCCAGGGCCAGGATGGCCTCCAGCTCCTGGATACGGCCCTCGTTGAGGCTCTGCTGCTCCTTGGCGGCGGAATATTCGGCATTTTCCGACAGATCGCCATGGGCGCGGGCTTCGGAGATGGCATCGATGATCCGGCGGCGCTCGCTTTGGGTGCGGTGCTCGTATTCGGCGGTGAGGGTCTTGTGCCCCTGAACCGTCATCGGGATCTTGTCCATAATTGTCCTGCCTCCAATCGGCTCGGCAAAAATAAAATCCGTGCGCGGCCAGGTCCTCCCAGGCCGCGGCACGAAACGAAACTGTGGTCTGTCGCGGCGCGCATTGCCGCCCGACATGGCTTCTCCCTGCCAAGCTTCGTTCGGCATATGCTTCACGACAAGTTTTCAGGGAGATAGGACCAGCTTGCCCGGCTGCCACGTTGCGGTCAAGCGGGTGTGCCCGGTTGAGATAGGCACTCCACATGGCAATGCAATGGCACCCGTCATCGCCAAAAGAAAGGCACAGCATGAAGACCCGATTTTTTGCGCTTCTCACCCTGGTCGCGGCCCCGCTGCTGGTCGCGGCGCCGGGCCAGGCGCAGACTATCGAATCGAGCGCCGGGCGGCTCGGCGTCAGCGTGCTGGCCGAAGGGCTGGAGCATCCCTGGGCGCTCGCCTTTCTGCCGGATGGGCGGTTTCTGGTGACGGAGCGGGCCGGCCGGCTGCTCATTGTCGGCACCGATGGGGCGCGGACGCCGGTCGATGGCGTGCCGGAAGTGGTGGCGCGAGGGCAGGGCGGGCTGCTCGACGTGGCCCTGGCCCCCGATTTCGCCGAGAGCGGCAGGCTTTATCTCAGCTATGCGGAACCGGCTTCCGCGGCCGGATTGCAGCGGGGCACGGGCACGGCGGTGATGGCGGCGCGGCTGGTGCTGGACGGCGATGGCGGGCGGCTGGAGGCGCAGGATGTGATTTTCCGCATGAACCGCTTCGACAATTCCAACCGCCATTTCGGCTCGCGGATCGTGGTGGGCGCGGATGGCAATCTGTTCGTGACGCTGGGCGATCGCGGCACGATGGACCGGGCGCAGGACGGCGAGGACCTGGCGGGCGGGGTGGTCCGCATTGCCCCCGACGGCTCGATTCCTGCCGACAATCCGAGGATCGAGGGCTGGGCGGCCGAATTCTGGAGCATCGGTCATCGCAATCCGCAGGGCGCCACCCTGCGGGACGATGGGGTGCTGTTCGCGGTGGAACACGGCGCCCGGGGTGGCGACGAGCTCAACCTGGTGACCGGCGGCCGGAATTACGGCTGGCCGGTGATCAGCTATGGCCGCGATTATTCGGGCCTGCCGATCGGCGTGGGGCAGGAGCAGGAGGGGCTGGAGCAGCCGCTGCATTACTGGGACCCCTCCATTTCTCCCTCGGGCCTTGATTTCTACCAGGGCGCGCTGATCCCGGGATGGGAGGGCGATCTGCTGCTGGGCGGGCTGAGCGGCAATGTGCTGGTGCGGCTGGACATGGACGGCGACGCGGTGGCGGGCGAGGAGCGGCTGTTCCAGGGGCAATTGGGCCGCATCCGCGATGTGCGGGCGGGCGCGGACGGAGCGATCTACCTGTTGACCGACGCGCCGGACGGGCGGCTGCTGCGCGTGGCGCCCGAGGGCGAATAGAGCAAATAAAAAGGACGCGCTCCGGGGAGCGCGCCCTTTCTCGTTTCAGTCGTCGTGTTTCAGCCGGCGGTCAGATTGTCGGCGGCGGACTTGCCGGTCCGCTTGTCCTTGACGATCTCGTAGGTGACCTTCTGGCCTTCATCCAGGCCATTGAGGCCGGAGCGCTGGACGGCGGAGATGTGGACGAAAACGTCCGCCCCACCTTCGTCCGGCTGAATGAAGCCATAGCCCTTTTGGCCGTTGAACCACTTAACGGTGCCCGTTGCCATAATGCGCGTTCCCTCGTGCAGTCGCTGCTGGTTGCGGTTCCGGCCGTGCACCCGGCCGGACCCTAGTTGATATCGAAATATCGGAAGATGACGTCAGCAATGGCGAATGGCATTCGCGCCTTCAGATCAGTCGGCCGCAATATTCGATCCGGTGAGCGTACCTCGAAAATTCCGGTGCATCAATATGTCGTGTAGCCAAGACCAAAAACCCCGCAGAACCGAAGTTCTGCCGAGCGCATAGGGGGTTGGTCCAAAAAATTCCCGTCCGGAGGGAACAGGAATGTCTGTCGCTGCAAGGCGGCATGGTCCGGGCGGGCAAGAAGCGGGCCGGGATGCCGCTATCTTAGAGGAGCCAGGCGGTTTGCCAAGGGTGAAGGCGCCCGGGATCGGAGCGCTCCGCATTTCGCTTGCGTTTTTCCCCAGCTTCCGGCAAATCCCGCGCGCCGCGCCCAGCGAGGCCGGTTTCATCTCGAAAGCAAATCGTCTTGGACAAGGCGTATTTTTCCTCCGGTGATATCATCGCCGACCGGCGCGCGGATTATGCCCGCATGCTGGCCGATGGCGGTGACTATGCGGCAGCGGCCGAATTGATGGTTCAGGCCCTGGACATGGCGCCCGATTGGGCAGCCGGCTGGGATCTGCTCGGCACCTATCACGAGCGGGCCGGCCAGGTGGCCGCGGCGATTTCGGCCTGGCGCCGGCTCGAGGCCCTGGACGACGAGGGCGTTTTCGGCGCGCAATTGAAGCTGGCCGCCCACGATGCCGGCCCGGCCGGCGACGGCACGGCAGTGAGCTATGTCGAGGCTTTGTTCGATCAATATGCGCCGCAATTCGAGCAATCGCTGCTGGGAAAGCTGGGCTATCGCGTGCCGGAAATCCTCGACCGCATGGTGGAGGAGGAAATGGCGCGACTGGGCGTGGCGCTGTTCGACAAGGCACTGGACCTGGGCTGCGGCACCGGGCTCATGGGCGAGAAGCTGCGAGCCAAGGTCGGCTTTCTCGAAGGTATCGACATTTCGGCGGCGATGATCGCGGAAACCGCGCGCAAGGGCATCTATGACAGCCTGCAAAAGGCGGAGCTGGTGGCCGCGCTCAATGCCAGGCGCGCCGATGCCGACCTGATGACGGCCGCCGACGTGCTGATCTATTGCGGCGCCCTGCCGCCGGTGCTGGCGGCGCTGGTGCCGGCGCTCAAGGCGGGAGGCCTGGTGGCCTTCTCGTTGGAAGCGCATGACGGGGACGAGGCGGTCTTTCTCCGGCCCAGCCTGCGCTACGCCCATGGGGTGGATGCCACGCGCGACGCGCTGGTGGTGGCGGGGCTGGACATCCTCCGGTTCGAGACCGCCATCCTGCGCTTCGACCGTGGCGCCCCGGTCACCGGCATCCTGGTGGTGGCGCGCAAGCCGGCTCTGGAACTGACGGCGGCGAACGATGCCGAGGCGGGCGGCGACGTGGCGGCCTAGCCAAAAGCGTCGCGGCTTGGCACAAGGGGGCGTCTTCCTGGGAGCGCCACATGAACATCATCCGCCACGATTTCCGGTCCGACACGGTGACCAGGCCCAGCGCCGGCATGCGGACCGCCATGGCCGAGGCCGAGGTGGGCGACGATGTGTTCGGCGATGATCCCAGCGTCAATCTGCTGGAACAGCGCATGGCCGGGATGGTGGGCAAGGAGGCGGCGCTGTTCGTGCCGTCGGGCACGCAGTCCAACCTTCTGGCCCTGATGAGCCATTGCGGGCGCGGCGATGAATTCATCGCCGGGCAGAAGGCGCATCTCTACCTCAACGAGGCGGGCGGGGCGGCGGTGCTGGGATCGATCCAGCCGCAGCCGATCGCGCATGAGCCCGATGGCACGATGGACCTTATGGCGATCGAGGCGGCCATCAAGCCCGATGACAGCCATTTCGCCCGCACCCGCGTGATCGCGCTGGAAAACACCTTTGGCGGCAAGGTGCTGCCGATGGCCTATATGGATGCGGTGGCCGAGATCGCGCGCCGGCATGGGCTGGGGCTGCATCTGGACGGGGCACGGGCCTTCAATGCCTGCGTGAAGCTGGGGCTGGATATCCGCGATTTCGCGGCGACCTTCGACACGGTATCGATCTGCCTTTCCAAGGGCCTGGGCGCGCCGGTGGGGTCGATGCTGGTGGGGCGGGCCGATTTGATCGCTACCGCGCGGCGCCATCGCAAGATGCTGGGCGGCGGCATGCGGCAGGCGGGCATTCTCGCCGCGGCGGGGCTTTACGCGCTGGAGCACAATGTGGCGCGGCTGGCCGAGGATCACCGCCGCGCGCTGCGGCTGGCGGAGGGGCTGGCCCGGCATGCGGCGCTGCGCGTCACCATGCCGGAAACCAATATCGTCTGGGTGGAAATGGACGGGGCGCTGGGCGAGAGGCTGAATGCCGCATTGTCCGCAGCGGGCATCGGCGTTCTGGCCGGGCGATATGGGCAGCAGCGCTGGGTCACCCATCTCGATATCGGGGACGACGCGGTGGAGGCCGCACTGGCGCTGGTCGATCGGTTTTTCTCCGAGCGATAGCAAGCCTTTATCCCTGGGCGGGAAAGGCTTTGTTTACCGGTCGGGGCAACGCGATGTTCAGCCATGCGGGCTAGGTTTGCGCAATGTCGGGGGGATTTGCGCGGGCGCGGCCAATGGGCAGCATGGTGACGATAGAGACGAAGGTTCTGGGCACGCTGGACGAGATCGACGCCATTGCCCCGGCATGGCGCGAGCTCGAGGCGCGTTGCGCCGATCCGCTCAGCTATTTCCAGAGCTTCGATTGGTGCCGCAATTGGGTGGCGCAGTTCAGCGCGGACGGCAATCACAGGCCCTATATTGTGACCATCTGGCGGGGCGAGCGGCTGATCGCGCTCTGGCCGCGCATGATCGTGGACATGGCCGGCATCAGGCGGCTGGAAACGCTGGGCGCGCCGCATAGCCAATATTGCGGCCTGCTCGTCAGGCGGGACGGAACGGCCTGGCCGGGCATCGCCAAGGCGCTGCTGGCCGCGGTGCGCGCCTCTCGCTGCGACGTGACGATCTCGCGGGCCGTGCCGGAAGGGTCGGCATTGGCCAGGCTGCTGGTCGACAAGCCGGTCGTGCGGGGCTCGGACAATATCGCCTCCATGCTGGACCTGTCGCTCTTTCCGTCCTCGGAAGCCTATACCGCCCAATTGGGCAAGCTGCAGAAGCGCAATCGCAACCGGCGGCGCAACCATCTGGCGCGCCTGGGAGAATTGCATTTCGAGGTCATCTGGCCCGACCATGCCGAATTCGGCGCCCTGGTGCGCCAATGCACCGAGATGAAGCGCCGCTGGCTGGCCGAAACCGGTCGCTTCAGCAGCGGGTTTTCGATGGCCGGCTATGAGGATTTCCTGGCATCGCTGGGGGGCAATGCCGCCCGGCTGAGCGGGGCGTGCCTGTCGGTGCTGCGGGCCGGCGAGCGCGTGGTGGCGCTGGAGCTGGGCTTTATCCGGCAACGGCATTATTACGCCTATATCGGCGGCTTCGACTGGGATCTGCGCGAGCTGTCGCCGGGCAAGGTGCAGATGGACCTGACGGTGAACTGGCTGATCGACCAGGGGGTCGATGCCTATGACCTCCTGATCAACCCGGCCGAATACAAGGCGAGCTGGACCAATAAATCGGTCGCCGTCACCAGCCGCGCCGAGGCGCTGAACTGGCGCGGGCGCCTTTATGCCTCCGCCTGGCTGCCCAGCCTGCGGCCCGCGCTCAAGCAGGTGCATGGCCTGCTGCCGGGCCTGGCGGCACGGGTGGCCAATGTCCTCAAGCCCGCAATCTGCTTGCTGCTTTATGTCTGAGGCCCGTTCCGGGGCGCTGGACGCCGCTATCGCCCTCGCGATCCGGGTGTTCAGTGCCGGGCTGATCTTCGGCTTGCAGGTCCTGCTGGCGCGGCTGATGCCGCAGGACTTCTATGGCGGTTTCGTCGCTCTCTGGACCTGGATGCTGGCGCTCGGGAGCTTTGCCGCGCTCGGCTTCGCCGAATCCAGCATCCGCTTCCTGCCGCGCTATCACCTGCGGGGGCGGCTGGCGGCCTTGCGTAATTACTGGCGGTTCGGGCTGGCCTTCGTGCTCGGCGCCAGCCTGATGCTGGCTCTGCTTGCCATCGGCCTGGCATTGGGCCTCGGCGCCGCTGACGGGGCGGGGCTGATGGTGCTGCTGGTGGCGCTCGGCCTGCCGTTCCTGGCCATGGAATATTATCTGGAAGGGGTGGCGCGCAGCTTCGGCTGGTTCCGGCTGGCGGCGGTGCCGGTCTATATCCTGCGTCCGATCCTGATTGGGCTGGCCTGCCTGACCCTCAGCGCTGTTGGCCTGGAACTGACGCTGCCGCTTGTCGGCGCGGTGCTGATCGGTTCGATGGCGCTGGTCACGGCGGGCCTGGCGCTGGTGCTGTGGCGGCGCCTCGCGCTGATCGCGCCGGAGCGCGCCATGCCGCGGCGCGGACAGAGGCGGCTCTGGCTGATGGCGTCCCTGCCGCTGCTGCTCTTGTCGGGGCTGGAGGATTTGACCGGCTATGGCGACGTGCTGGTGCTGAGCCTGTTGGCGGCGCCGGAGCAGGTGGGCATCTATTTCGCCGCGGCGCGCAGCCTGGCGCTGGCAGGGTTCGTCGCCTATGCCATGACGCTGGTGGCGGGGCGGCGTTTCGCGCTGGACCTGGCGGGCAAGAGCCGCGCCGAATTGCAGAACAGCATTCTCGACAATACGCGCCTGACCTTCTGGGCGACGCTGGGGGCGGTGGCGCTGGCCCTGCTGGCCGGGCCGTTCCTGCTCGGAATCTTCGGGGAAGCGTTCCTGGCGGGTTATGGCGTTATGCTGGTGCTGGGCGGCGGCATGGTGGTGCGCGCCATGGCCGGACAGGCGGGGGAAGCGCTGATCGTCCTGGGACGGCAGCGGGAAGGCATAATGGTGGCGCTCGCCGTGCTGGCGGTGACGGCGGTGCTCGGCTTCGCGCTCGTGCCAGTGCTGGGGATTATCGGTGCGGCCTGGGCCAGCGCGGCAGCCATGGCCTGCCGGACCCTGGCCCTGGTGCTGGTGCTGCGCCACAGCGCGGGCCTGCGCGTGCTGGCCCTTGGCTTTCCGCGCATCGGGCGGATGGCGGCCGTTTAAGCGTTTCAATCTTACTTAATGCGCCGATCCCTCGCCGTCGTCACCACCGGGCTTGTATCGGTGAAGTCTGTTTAAATGTTCCCGGGAGGCGGTAACGGCCGCGCTCCCGGGTTGGCAGTGACCGTCTTCGGGTCGGCCTTATCGGCCGAGGTCAAGCGAG
>Ga0065721_10004414_pt1 | contig 28653 bp, 33 predicted proteins | sample Mesricmetagenome_FD_59108 | JGI IMG/M metagenome (GOLD analysis project Ga0065721, IMG submission 59108) | Mesophilic microbial community from rice straw/compost enrichment Sample: eDNA_1 v2 (version 2) | ecosystem: Engineered > Solid waste > Grass > Composting > Bioreactor | place: USA: Davis...
GGCCAGATCAACCGCCTCAAGACCCTCAAGCGAGCAATGTACGGTCGGGCAGGCCCTGAATTGCTGAAGGCACGAATGCTGCCGCGGCTCCACACAAAGTGAGGAAGAACCCGGTTAAGTGCCATCCGACATAAGACGGCTCTCAACCGCGATGAACTTCTGTAGTCGTGCATCATTCGGGATGCTGCATTCTATGCGATCCCTCCCTTGGTTCAGCTTCAACATTGCCTTCCTGAGGTACAACCTTTGCGCACATCTGATCTAGACATCACCGGAAATCAGGTTGACCGTATCGCCCGTATGTTCTCTGCTGATACCATCACAGTGCTGCGCATGAGCTTCTCGATCATCGCGCGATCGTCGCGGCACCAGAGCCCCGGTGGCCGAACCGCAGGATGCGGCACCGCTGATTAGCGAATCCGGGGGCTGGACCGGTCAAGGCTGAAAACGCAGTCTGAACTCAATATCACACAGGATCTAGAGGAGCTCACATGCTCGCCCGCAAAGTCAGCATTACCTGCGCCGTGACCGGCTCCATCCAAGCGTCGTCCATGCCGCCGCATTTGCCGATCACTGCCGAGCAAACCGCCGATGCCGCGATTGGCGCGGGGGAGGCGGGTGCCGCGGTCGTCCATCTCCATGCGCGCAACCCGAAGGACGAGCGACCGACCAGAGCGCCGGAAGCCTTCTCACCTTTTCTTAAGGTCATAGAAGCAGAATCCAATGGGTGATCAGCATCACAACCGGCGCGCCCTCCACCATGAGTGTCGACGACACGGGTTTCAGGATGATCGGCGGGAAGGGCTGCGCCTTGTGCAGACCGAGCGCCAGCCCCGCCTCCATCTGGCCCTTAAAACTGCACGCCGCCACGAATGATCTCGATCGCATAGGCGTCGCCATTGATGCCGAGCGCAATGATTGCCGTCGGAGTCGGTCGAGCCGCAGGCCTCGCGCTGCATCAGCGTTAAGCGAGGCTCCATGGCCTTGATTAGAAGTACGCGCGCTTTTGGATATGACTTGAGGGAAACGGGCGTAGATCAGCTTCCGGGCCTGCTCAACGAAGTCGAAGCTAACGGGTTCTCTGGTGTGAACATTATGTTCCCCGTAAAGCAGGCCGTGCTGCCACACTTTACGGAGCTCGGCGGCCCTCGGCGCGGTGAATTCAGTCGCCTTTCGCCACGAAAAGCGGATCGGCCATAACACCGACGGCTATGGGTTCCACGAGAACTTTCGGCGGGGACTTCCAAACGTGAAGAGGGATGGCGCACTGCTTATGGGAGCAGGCGGTGCCGGCAGGGTAGCCCATGCAGCGCTATGCCTTGGAATAGGTCATCTGCTGATTTCGGACCAGGACACAAGTCGGGCTGCCAAGCCTGACGCGATCCTTTAATGAACGAATCGCCCCGGCCGCGCTTCAGCAACGGAAGACATAAAGGCCGCGATGCAGGCGGCGGACGGACTCATCCATGCGACGCCTACCGGGATACGAAATCGCTGGGCTTTCGCTCGGGGGGCCTTTGATTGAAAGCCGCCACTGGGTGGCAGACATCATCTACATGCCCCTTTGTTAGCCCGTTGCTGGCCCTCGCCCTCTTGGCGAAGGCCCGGACCCGCTCGCGCCGACCGGTTCTAAGACTTCGTTGGGTGATGTCAACCGGAAGCGGCGCGTCGCCTTCGCCCGTTGTCGGCAAATTGGCTTCCGTGTCCTTGCCGATCCACTGCTTGTAGAGGGACAGAGGGACAAGACCTTGCGCAATGCACCGCGTAACTGCAACGAGTATGCCGGAGATATGACACAAGTGGCTATTGCCGTACCGGAAAACAAGCGGTCAGGGCCTGGCCGAAAGAAGGTTGGGAATCTTTGCTCATCTCAAGCGTATCCTACGACCGGAACGGGGGACCGCACGAGTGCCCACGATGATTTCTGATTGTACAGACGGCATAGAACCTTTAACCAAAGGCCGGTTGCAGCCCCCCCAGATCGTTCAGTTCATCAAGACGTTCAATGACGTCCAAAAGTTGCTGGGTTGCGGAAGCGTCGAGCCTATCGCAGCAATCCCGAAATTTCCCGTGGCGTTCCGTATCGGTGAACGGTTCCTGAATGCTTCCTTTGGCAAGTTCACGCGAGGCCATGTAAGTTGTATCGTCGCGAAGCGTAATAATCACCTCATGGGGCAGTTGAGCTGGATAGGCCCGCGCTTCCGCATCCGCCGTATGAGCCGTAACCTGCGTCAAGGCCAATAGCGCGCGTATCTCCTCGCGCTGGATGGCTGTGGCGGTAAAATCGGCAAGCCGAAGATGGTCGGACACCAATGCGACCGCGACGCAATATTGCATCGAGAAACGCGCTTCCATCTCGGTGACAGGATTTTCATAAGGCAGGTTCGCGAGATTGGCGGTGCCGATTTTCGCGTTGATGAATCGAACGTCCTCCGCTCTAAAGTTGAACTGCCTGCGAAGATCCAGCACTGCATCAACGACATTGTGGGTTGAACCGCAGGACGGGTGGCGTTTGGGCAGCAGACCATCTGTTTCGATGACATGTGGCTCATCCTCGACGGGCAGCGAACGGCGAAGATCTGGCCACCCACCCTGTTCGCCCTGATGATAAAGACCGAGGAAACCTTGCGAATGCTCCAAGATATCTGCCCGGCCCGATATTCCGCAGGCTGCGAGTTCGGCAGCCTGGACGGCATTCCTAGCGGCAATGCCTGCATGCAGCGGCTTTGCGGAGGTGCCGAACTGCCCCTTACAGCCGGCCGCCATACTAACAGCAAGGCTCATCGCGGCTGTCGTTGCCTCATGGTCCAACGCCATAAGCCGTGCCGTGGCAGCTGCGGTTCCGATCAAGCCAACCGTGCTCGTCGAGTGCCAGCCGAGCCGATAATGCGCTGGATTGACACCGCGTCCGATTGCAGCTTGCGCGGCAAGGCCGACGAGATAGCTATCAACAAGCTCCCTACCCGTTGTTCCTCGTGCATCCGCGATGGCGAGCAACGCCGGAACGAGAACTGCGGAAGCATGCGTGATCGCTGGATTGAAGTTGTCGTCAAAATCCAGGACATGTGCGGCCATACCGTTGACTAGCGCGGCGACGGAAGGCGTCGCGCCGCCACCTCCGATGATGCGCGACGGGCCTGATGACCGCCCCCACAGATCCTGCGCGGAACGCACGGCCGCGACCGCCGCATGGCCGCCGCCTGCGACGATACAGCCGATGGTGTCGAGGATCGCGTGCCGCGCCAGCAGGCGCGCCTTGTCACTGAAAGTGTGCCGCCGAGTTGCCCAAGCGGCAATTTGCGAAAGTACATCGTCTGCCATTTCGTTCTCCCAATGCTTGCCGGTGACGCCACATGCAGCTCACCCCGGTCGATATGCGTTGAGGAAGTCTTGGCCATAGGGCGTCTGAGCCCGTCCGTCGCGAATGTCCCGATCGCTGATCATCTCGATAATCCGGCCATCATGCATGATTGCAATCCGGCTGCAAACATGCGCCATGACGGCGAGATCATGTGTTACCATGAGGTAAGTCAGGTTTCGTTCATGCCTCAATCGCATGAGCAGGTTGAGGATTTCCGCCTGCACCGAGACGTCGAGTGCGGAGGTTGGCTCGTCGAGAAGGAGCATCTCCGGTTCCGTCACAAGGCATCTTGCAATGGCGACGCGCTGCCGTTGACCGCCGGAAAGCTGGTGCGGGAACCGGTAGCGGAACCGGCTGCCAAGCCCGACGGCATCGAGGACTTCCGAGACTCGTTCTTCGGAGCGATCCATCTTTTGAACGACTAGCGGCTCCATTAGCACGTCGCGCACCATCTTGCGCGGATGAAGCGATGCATAGGGGTCCTGAAAGACCATCTGCATCCGTCTCAGCTCCAGCTTCCTGCGACGTGGCCGCAGCTGGACACCTTCAAGAGCGACCTCACCGTCGTAATCAGGATTGAGCCCGGCGATGCAGCGCAGCACAGTCGACTTACCGCAGCCCGATTCACCGATAAGGCCGACGGACTCGCCGCGGCCGATCTCGAAAGAAATATCGTCGATGATCCGGCGATACTGGTCATCCTGCCCCATACCGATGCCAAGCTCGGTTACGCTTAAAAACGCGGTCATCGGACTTCTCGCGGATGGAAAATGGTTGGTGCATCCCTCCAGATCGGATCGCGCTGCAGGGTGCTAAGCACGTCCCGCGGCTGATCCAGCTTCGGAAGGCTGTCCAGCAGCCCTCGCGTGTAGGGATGAATCGCCTTGTGAAGATCCCGGGCGGCAATGTCCTCCACAACCCTGCCGGCATACATGACGAGCACTCGGTCGCAGAATTCAGCGACGAGATTGAGGTCGTGGCTGATGAAGATCAACGCCGTGCCGCGTTGCCGCAACAGTTCGTCCAGGACCGAAAGAACCTGTTTCCGTACGCTGACATCCAATGCTGATGTCGGTTCGTCAGCGATGATCATGTCCGGCTCGGGAATGAGCATCATTGCAATCATCACGCGCTGTCCCATCCCACCGGAGACTTCATGGGGATAGAGATTGAAGACACGCTCACAATCCCGGATGCGGACGGCGTCAAGCATCTTCAGCGCCCGCGCGCGGGCTTCCCGCCGGCTCACCTTGTGGTGGACACGATAGGCTTCTACGACCTGGTCGCCGATCCGCATTAGCGGATTGAGCGAGAATTTCGGATCTTGAAGGATCATCGATATACGGTTTCCGCGGATCTGCCGCATCTGCCTTTCGGTCTGCTGCAGCAATGGGATTCCGTCGAAGTCCATCTTTTTCGCGACGATGTTCACCGTTGACGGCGACAGTCGCATGATTGCCCGTCCCGTCTGCGATTTGCCGGAGCCGGACTCGCCGACGATACCGACCTTTTCACGCCCGACGTTGAACGAGACGCCACGAACTGCATGGACAGCGTTCTGCCCCTGGCCGAAGACAAGATGCAAATCCTCGATTGTTAGAAGTGGCTTATCCATGTTTGGGATCCAGCATATCGCGCAGGCCATCGCCCAGAAGGTTGAAGGAGAGGCTCGTTAGAAGGATGGCGACGCCCGGCGCTGCGGCAATCCACCAGCTGGTGAGAATGAACTGGCGGCCGCTTGCCAGCATACTTCCCCATTCCGGGCTCGGTGGTTGCGCGCCGAGGCCGAGAAAGCCGAGTCCTGCTGCCGTAAGGACGATCGCGGCCATGTTCAACGTCAGGCGCACGACCACAGACGGGAGACACATAGGCATCACGTGCCGCAGGATGATCCGGAGTGGGTCCGCGCCGATCAAGCGGATGGCATTGATATAGTCCGACTGTCTGATGGTGAGCGTCTCCGCACGAGCTAGACGCGCGATCGGCGGCCACGACGCAAGTGATATCGCGATGATCGCATTATCTATCCCAGGACCGAGCGCCGCGACGAAGGCCAAGGCTAAGATTAGGCTTGGAAAAGCTAGGAATATGTCGACGATGCGCATCAGCACGGCATCGACCCAGCCGCCGAAATAGCCCGCCACCGTCCCGACGAGGAGCCCCACCGGCCCGACGATGATCGCGGTCAATGCGATGATGTAAAGCGTGATCCGACTGCCGAAGATCATCCTGCTGAAGATATCCCTGCCAAGCTCATCGGTCCCGAAAAGATTGTTGCTCGAGGGCGCCTGGAGTTGTTTTGCCAAATCCTGGTCGAAAATGTCATGCGGCACGATGAGCGGCGCGAAGGTCGCCATGCTTATCAGGATGCAGAGGATGGCTAGCCCGAAGAGCGCCGATCCGTTCGCTGCAAAACGGCGCAGGCTCTCCCAGAGCAATTGGATTCGAGCTTGAAGCGGCGTATCGGGAATGGGAGCATTTATCCATGCGGACCAACCGCTCACGTATTTCTCGTTGTCAATCATTGCGGCTTACCGTGTACGAGGATCAAGAACCAGATAAAGCAGGTCACAGATCAGATTGAGCGATATGAAGATGATGCCGACGATGAGTGTGCAGCCGACGACTGAGCTCATGTCGCCGGCAAGGAGGGAGTTTGTCAAAAACCGGCCAAAACACGGCCAGGCGAAAACGGTCTCCGTCAGAACCGCGCCCTCGAGCAGAAAAGCGTAGGATAATGCAATGACGGTGACGACCTGCACGCCGACATTCCGAAAGGCATGGAACCAGACGGTGCGCACCCGGGAGAGGCCCTTGGCACGCGCGGTTGTGATGTATTCCTGCGACAGCTGCTCGATCATGAACGAGCGCGTCATCCGGCTGATATAAGCCATAGCCCCGAACCCGAGGATGACCGCCGGAAGAAAGATATGGCTGACGACGTTCCCAAACGCCGCCCAGTCGCCGGCAAGCGCCGTATCGATCAGCAGGAAGCCGGTGCCGTTCTCCGGGAGAAGAAACTCGTAGGTGACGTCTATCCTGCCGGGACCGTCTACCCAATTGAGCATGGCATAAAATATCGACAATCCCATTAGACCCAGCCAGAAATGCGGAGCGGAGTATCCAAGCAGGCTGGTAACTCGCACGACGTTGTCCACAATGCTGTTTCGGTACATGGCCGAAACGACTCCGAGCGGCGTACCCAAGCCTGCACCGAAAACGATGGCGACTGTCGCAAGTTCGATGGTTGCGGGAAAGACCCGCGCGATTTCCTCAAGCACCGGGCGGCCCGTCGTCAGAGAATTGCCGAGATCTAGGTTTGCGAGGTCACGTAAGTACCGAAAAAACTGGATATAGAGGGGCTGGTCCAAACCTAGTTTCTCGAACATGGCCTGGTAGGCCTCCTCGCTGGCGCCGTCCCCCAGGATGGCGACCACCGGATCGAGCGGCAATAGCCGCCCGATCAGGAAGGTCAGAGCCGCAAGCCCCAGCAAAGTCAACGCTATCGACAAAGCTGTCGTCAAAGCCCGGCGTAGATATCGGCGATAGCGAGAATTTGCGGTCCGGGGTGATCGCCGAGTTGTCACTTGCTTGCCTTGTCATAGTAGGCGCGAAGGCCGTTTTGCGTCCAATTCTTCAGCACCGCATTCAGGCCGGAAACAGCATTTAGCTGGAAGAGAAACGCGTGCGGACCGTTCTGCAGCTGATCGCGCTGGATAGAATGATACATCTCGATGCGCTTCTGATCATCCGGCTCGAACAGGGCGTCTTCTGCCCTCTTGTTCATCTCAGGCGAATAATAGGAAGACCTCCAGCTCGGGAGATTGCCGAGTTTTGCTTCGGACCGATTGTCGGGGTTGACGATGAATCGGGAAACCATGCCATAGGCATCAGGAACATTTGCGAGCCACGGCTGCAGCACGGTCTCGTATTCGCGGCTGCGCACCCGCGAGAACAGCTGGGCGTTTGCCATGCTCTCGATCTTGATGCTGATGCCAACCTTCGATGCGTTCTGCTGGAGGCTCTGTGCAATCGCCGCGGAATAGGGATGACTGCCGATCGCAAGCGTTGTGGAGAAGCCGTTCTCATAACCGGCTTCCGCCAAAAGCGCCTTGGCTTTGTCGAGATCGAGCTTGAAGGGCTGGCCTTCCTTCAAGTCTAGCGCGCCGACTGCGCCGAGTTGCACAAGGCTCGCTCGCGGACTACCGATCAGATGCATCACCGTCTTGGCGAGTCCGTCATAATCAACGAGATAGCGGAAGGCCAATCGAACCTTATCGTTCGACAGCGGAGCGTCTCGGTTATTGATATTCCAGTACAGCATCTGGGGCGTCGGTACGATGCTCAATTCGACCTTGCCCGATTTTTCGAGGTCGGCCATGTCCTGAGGCGTCAGATCGCGTGCGACGTCAACGTCGCCCTGCGCGACCAAGAGGCGCTGTGTGCCTGTTTCGGCGACATGCCGAATGAGGACGCGCTTTAGCTTCGGCGCGCTGCCCCAGTAATTCTGGTTAGCTTCGAGCAACACTGCCTCACCGGCATTCCAGCGCGCTAGTCGGTAAGGGCCGACGCATTCTGTATGCGTCGTCAAATATTTGTTACCCATGTCGCCAGCCACTTCGTTCTCCAGGACCGTCTTTCGATCAAGAACGCCCGAAGTCCGGTAAGCGCCGATTGCTTGGAGGATGAGGGTCGAAGGGTAAGGCTTGTCCAGCTTTAGAACCAGCGTGTTCTCGTCGGTAGCCTTGATGGTTTGATCGATCGTCTCTGGGACGAAGCCAAATTCTGAAAGGGAAAGGGCGTTGGCTAGCTTGAGCTTGACGATACGCTGCAATGACCAAGCTGCATCCTCGGCCGTGACCGGATTGCCGGAAGGGAATTTTGCGCCCTTGCGCAAATGGAAGGTCAGCGTGCGCCGGTCGTCTGAAACATCCCAGCTTTCGGCAAAACGCGGTATGATCTTGCTCTCATCCTCGGGATCATAGTCGACCAGCGTATCGCAGAGGTTGAGCAGGATTTCATTGGTAACGACTTCATTGACCTGCGCCGGGTCGAACGTTGTGATGGAGTCAATATTCCACGCCATAACCAACGTGTCGGCTGGGGTCGCCGCCGAGGCCGAGACACTCAGGCCAGCAAAGCTGGAAACTGCGCCAATAACGGACATCAAAGTTAAGATCTTTTTCATATGCAACGTTCCTCCTCTGTCTTGCTGACTTACACCCTCTGGCTCATTTCAGCGATTGGTGGTTGGATTTCATCTGGAATAGGGTTGGTATAGGGGACTTTTGAAACCTTAATGCGATGAGCATTCCAAGCGGCGGTAAGCAGGTCCCTGTCCGTGATTGCTTCGAGCCCCATCATTGCCATCGCTTTCGCGGCATGAAGCAGGCCCTTGTGAGCCGCCGGCGCCTTGCCCTGTGCGGTGATCTGCCAGGAATGGCCAGGCGTCCCGATCGCATGAGTCGCAACGCGAGCCTGAACCGTTGGCACCACCCAGCTGACGTCCCCCACGTCGGTCGAGCCAAGCATATTGGCACCCCTAACTTGGATTGGGATAACAAAATCGCAGAGCGGTTTGTCTGTGATCGGCAGACCAACTTCGAGATAGTTTCCTTCAATATCCTCCGGTGTGAGAGTGGCCTGGATACGGCGGGCATATTCCCGATCGGACTCATCGAATTGCACGGGGCCGAGACGGTCAAGCACGTCCTGCATGCGGCTGGTCAGCACATCGTTGGCCATGAGATTTGCAACGGCGCTGATGATCTTGGCCTCCACGCGCGTTCCGGTCATGGTGGCAGCGCCCTTCGCCACCGCGATCACGCGCTCCAGAACCGCCTGCATGCCAACAAGATCGATAGCACGGACCGAATAGCGAACCTTTGCACGCGCCTGCACGACGTTGGCCGCTGTGCCACCCGTGTCGAGCACCGCATAGTGCAGGCGGGTATCGCTCGGGACATGCTCGCGAAGGTAATTCACGCCGACACTCATCAACTCAATGGCATCGAGCGCGCTGCGCCCGAGGTGGGGCGCCATCGAGGCGTGGGCACTGCGACCGTGAAAAGAGAAATCGATCCGCGTATTTGCGAGCGAAAGCGACGGATCGACCCGGACCATGCTATCTGGATGCCAACTAATCGCAATATCCACGTCGTCGAAGCATCCCGCCCGAACCATGAAAGTCTTTGCTGCACCGCCTTCTTCCGCAGGGCAACCATAATAGCGTACCGTTCCCTCCAGACCCGTTTCGGCAAGATAGTCTTTCAACGCCGTTGCAGCTAGGAGCGATGCCGCACCGAGCAGGTTATGGCCGCAACCATGCCCGTTTCCATTGCCCGGTAAGGGCCGCGGCTCGGCAATATTCGCTTCCTGGCTAAGGCCCGGTAGTGCGTCATACTCCCCGAGAAAAGCGATGACGGGGCCACCCGAACCGGCTTCCGCCACGAAGGCGGTCGGAATGTTAGCTATGGCCTCGGTAACGCGAAAGCCTTGCACCATCGCTGCCTGCCGATGCGCAGCAGCAGATTTGTGTTCGCTGTATGTTACTTCGGGCGTTTCCCAAACTTTATCGCTCAACTCTGCGAAAGTCCTGCGATGTGCCTCGGCGTACTCCCAAATTTTCTCAATCTTTCTTATCGCCATGACCGTTCTCTTATTTAAACCGATCATTGTCATGGCATCTGCTCGACAGCAAATTCGTATTCGGCTATCAACTATAGCATAGTGCTATACCGAAAGGGCGCGCTGCTAATGAAATTGACCTTGCGACAAATCGAAACGATCCGGGCGGTGATGATCTCGGGTACCATCCTCGGTGCCGCCCGCCAGCTCAACGTATCGCAACCTGTTGTCAGCCGGACGATGAAACATATCGAGGATTTGCTAGGCTTAGCACTTTTTGCCCGCAAGGCCGGTCGGTTTGTTCCGGCCGAGGCGGCGCGTGATGTCTTTTTGCAGATCCAAGAGATCAGCCAGAAACTTGCTGATTTGGATGGCGTGATTGATCGCCTGAAGACAGGTTCAGGAATTTCGTTACGAGCAGGTGCGGCACTCAGCGTGGCCGCTGGACCACTTCCAGCCGCACTTAGTCAGTTGAAGAGGCAATATCCCCTGCTCATAGTCGAGGTGGACAATGTCAACTTTGACGACACACGAGATTACCTACTGCTAGCCCGCGGCGAACTCGTATTTACAAGCGGAAAATTTCAAGACCCACTGATAGAATTTCAGCTGTTGTCACAGCGACCACTCGTCTGTCTGATGGCAGAAGGACATCCCCTATCAGAAGAAACTCGTATTTCAATCAAGCAGATAAGCGCTTGGCCTCTTGTGGGGCTTGATCCACGCCTGCGCGAGATCGATTGTAACGTCGACAATTTTTCTGTAGTCGTATCCACGACAATTCCCGCCACTATTTTTGCGCTCGTACGAGAGGGGATAGGGATAGCGATAATCAACCCCTACTCAGTCGGCGGCATGTCCCTCGATGGATTGGCAATTATTCCTATCGTCGAACCAACACTATTTCCGCTATATGCTGCTTATCGCAGAGACAAAACCCTATCAGAATACTCGCGCAGCTTAATCAGCTACATCCAAGTTCGGTGCGAGCCCCGGCGTAATCACCCGAGAGGTAGACCGACCACCCGCAATTCGAGTGATTAATACATCGCGCATATCGCCGAAATATCCCATATCAACAAAGGCCCTTCTCAGGCAGCACATCCCTCCGGAAGCAATTCTGCGTTTGTGGAGCTTTGCGTCGAATTCGGCAACCAGATCAGGAATGCTTCGCACCACCGAGGGATTAAGTTTTCCGCGGATCGTCACAGCGTTCTCTACCGTGCGGGTAACAATGAACCAGAAAGAGGCATCGTCGATATTTGTGCCGGCTCATAGTCATGAGGCAATGGTTTTTTGATGCCCTCACGACTGTATAACCCCCCTCTCTTCCGCAACCGCTACCTCACCCGCAGCAGTTGATAGGACTCGAACCGCCGGCCTTTACATTGCGAACGACTCAACTACGTTCTCCTGCCGAGCTCACAGGGACAATTTCGAGGTGCCCTGCGTGCCTGACTTCACTTACTCCATGGGTCGACGAGGACAACGCCGGTCCCCTGGAAATCTTGAATGTTGCGCGTCACGACCACTAGCCCGTGTACAAGCGCCGTGGCAGCAATGATTGCGTCAGCTTCATTGCGTCGATCCGGAATATGTAAATGGGCGCATCGTGTCGCAATCGCATCATCGATCGATATGATCCGCTCCGCGAACTCCGGGCGAACCCTGTCATCCATCCAGGCTCGTAAGCGAGAGCCCTGCGCAATGTCGCGGCGCTGGATGCTGAGTATCCCGCGCTCAAGCTCTAAAACTGTTACGGCAGAAATATATAGATCACGGGAATCCTGCGCACTTACCCAAGCCGTTACATTGGGATCAGCCTTATCGTCGCCGACCTTCCTGAGCTCAGAGACAACGTTTGTGTCGAGCAAATATTTCAAGACAAATCAACTTCGCGAACTGCAAGTGTCGACCGAGGCGGATTGAAATCGATAGTCGACAGCCCGGGCATTGATAGCGCATCGACAAGATTGTGACGTTTGCCTGTCAGGCGCTCAAACTCGCCATACGTCATCAACACGTGCGACGGTCTACCTCGGTCAGTGATAACGACAGGTCCTGCCTCAGCAGCTTTTTTTGCTCTGCCGACATCGTGGTTTAATTCGCGGCTGGTCAAGCTAGTGGTGCCCATATGAGCCTCCGTGTAGGAACGTACCTACATATAGCGCTACCGTTTCCAACGCGCAATGGTCTCAAGGCACTTCGTGGCGCTGATTAAGCTTTCACGCCTTGAACGGATTCGAACAGTCGACCCGTTGTTGCGATCTTCAATCCGCAGGAACTTCACCAGCCTCTTATAGAGGGGTAGCTCGAAACGGCCACTTTGTGACCGGGAGCAGACGAGTTCCCTCAACGCAGATCACCTCGGCTCCCAGTCAGCGCGTCAGATCCCGTCGCAAGCTCAAACCTGCCACTTTCATCAGGACCAGATTTTCTCTTGTGGGAAGCCAGAGACTTTCCATTTAGCGCCTCCGTTTGGACCATTGATCGGTCGCCTGCTTCAGGCAATCTTCAAACCGAGCGTTTGGATCGTCTGAGGCTGCCAGCAATGCTGTCGCCGCCGTATAAACGATCGAGGCTTCTGCAACATCGTCACGGGCCGCTCCTGACCAGACAGCCTCCCAATACTCTCTTTGGCTATAGCCGCTGCTAAGCGGTCGACTGTCCGCTGTTCCCCCACCAATTGGTATGCGCTCGCTGATTGCCTGGCCATTGAACATCCGCATCAATGTCGTCGCCCGTGTCGGCGTTACCTGGGCAAAGCTTCGAACGTCGCCGACGATCGTTACACGCTCCATTCCCAGCAGCTTCACCACGTCTCCATACATGGTCATCGAAGCGCCTCCCGGCGAACCGGTCAAAGTGGAGGAAGCACCGAACGGATTAATGAGCGGCGCAACGTTGTGAAGCGGAGTGCGGGTCTCCAGGATCGGATGAAGGTTGAGAATGTTTTGCGCTTGAGGTGCGAAGGCAGCGAGGGGTATGTACGCGATGTTACGAGAGTCAAGAGCCGCGGACACTTCGCAATCGGTCAGGCAGACAGGAATCCCGGCTCGTTCGGCTGCTTCTTCCAATTTGCCGCTATCGGCGCCTTGACCAAAGTGGCCGTGCATGACGACCCGGTGGCCTGCCGCAGCCACAAGTCTTGCCGCATGCATAAACCAGGGCGGCCTCTTCCAGCGAGGCGAGACATAGACGGGCCAGTCGAGATCAGGTCGCGGACCTCGCCCAACAGCGAACGCTGCCTCTTCCCGAACGGCCTGGACAAAACCGGCGAGCTCTAACGCTGTTGGACCGCGATATTGGACGGTCATCAACAAGGCGCCGATCTGGATCGGATCTGCCTCTCCGCGCAAGATGATGGCTAGCGCGTCGCGCGCTTCCTCTTCCTCGAGCGGCCGGCTTCGCCCTGGCCCTGGCGACGTCAGGGCAATGTATTTTGCAAGGCGGCGTTGAGGCTCATCGTTATCCCCGATCGCGGCGACCCGCCGGGCGATCCCTGAGGGGGACGGCGCAGCCTCAAGACGGTTGCCGCGAGTGACGGCAAGCGGCGGCGGCATGACCTTTGATCGCTTCTGCCAGCCATCCAGGGATAGGTCGACCCCTGCCGGGACGAGGTCCTTGCTTTCCGATGCCCCCTCACCCTTGAATAGAGCCTCTGTTTCCTCCGCCAGCGAGCGAACCCGCAACCGCAAGGACTCGGCAAACGGGGTAGGTCTGAGACCGCGACCCGTCCGGATGAAGATGGGATCGCCATACAGATCCCGCAGTTCGCCTAGCATGCGGCTGACGGAGGAAACCTGCAGATCCAAACTGGACGCCGCAGCCGTGACGCTTCCTTCCCGCAACAGAGCATCAAGCGCCAGGAGAAGCTTCATCTTGCTAATCGGCGGTGGTCGGCTGTCGTTTTCAATCCGCGTCATTATGTCCATTACTCGGCCAGAGCGGCGGCCCCAGATCGCAAGTCGACGGCTTCAGGCCGTGCCCGTAGATCCCTACCATAAGTATTCCGGCGCACTCAAGTTTTCTTGAGCGGTCCGGCAACGGTTTGCGAATTTCGCAAATTGGAATCGCTAAAGAAAAGATGATTTGACGACACATGCGGCGGGTCGATAACTGGCTTCAATTTCTCAACTTATCTTGCCCAAATGAGCGGCCAAGCGCAGGAGACGAAAATGTTTCGAATGTCTAGAACCCTTTCCTTTGCTCTTGCCGTTGCTGGTACTGCGCTTGCATCCCAGGCAATGCCATCGGCTGCTGCCGCAGAGATCGTCGTCAAGCACAGCAAGGGCGAAACAACTCTGCCATCAACGCCGGAGAAGGTGCTTGTTTTCGACATGGCCAGCCTCGACACTCTCCACACCCTGGGCGTGGAAGTCGACGGCGTACCCTCGGGTGCCAAACCCGACTACCTGTCCAAGTATTCCGGCAGCGATGTCTTGAACATCGGCTCTCTTTTCGAGCCTGACTATGAAGCCGTCAGTGGCGCAAAACCCGACCTCATCATCGTCGGCGGCCGCTCGTCCGCAAAGTTCGAGGATCTGGCAAAGATCGCCCCGACGATCGACCTGACGATTGATCCGACCAACTACGTCGGGAGCGCGAAGACGAACGTCGAGACACTTGCCGAGATCTTCGGCAAGCAGGCTGAAGCAGACGCCGCCCTTCAGAAACTTGAGGCTTCCGTGTCTGCGCTGAAGGAAAAGGCCGCTTCGGCAGGCAAGGGGCTTCTGATTCTTACCACCGGCGGGAAGATGAGCACCTATGGAGCAGGCTCCCGCTTCGGGGTGCTCTTTACCGATTACGGCGTCCAGCAGGCGGATGAAAACATCAAGGTCGGCCAGCACGGGCAGCCGATTTCTTTTGAGTATATTCTCGAACGGGACCCCGACTGGCTGTTTGTGATCGACCGCGACGCTGCGATCGGACGCGATGGCCAGGCCGCGGCAGAACTCCTCGACAACGAGATTGTCGCGCAGACGACCGCGTGGAAAGAGGAACAGGTCGTCTATCTCGATGCGACGGCCTGGTATCTCGTCGGCGGCGGGCTGACGGCCATGCAGAACACCGTCAATCAATTGACCGAAGCCTTCGACGCCAAGTGAGCGAACAGCATCGGACGTTGACGGCAGCAACCGGCTCACCGGTTGCTGCCGCTCTGTATTCATGGTGACCTCGTGAAGCTCTTTCTTCTTGCCCTGCTGGTTACCGCCGCCGTCGCATCTGCAAGCTTGTTTGTCGGTGTCAGCGAGGTGTCCCTCTTCGCCCTGATCAGCGGCCAGAGCGACGAGAAGATGTTGATGGTCCTGGCCGGAAGCCGGGTTCCGCGAACCATCGCCCTGATGCTGGCCGGAGCGGGAATGGCCGTTGCCGGCACGATCATGCAGATGCTTTCCCGCAACCGTTTCGTTGAACCGTCGACCGCAGGTACGGTAGAATCCGCAAGCCTCGGCATGCTGGTCGTGCTGCTTCTGGCGCCCGGGCTTCCGGTCATCGTGAAGATGCTGGTTGCGAGTATTTTCGCCTTGGCGGGCACTGCTGTCTTCCTCGGCATCCTGCGGCGCGTGCCGCTGCGGTCTCCCGTCCTGGTGCCCCTGGTGGGCTTGATGCTCGGTGGCGTCATCAATGCCTGCACAACCTTCTTCGCCTACCGCTACGACCTCATGCAGGCCATGGGTGCGTGGACCAGCGGTGACTTTTCTGCAGTCCTGCGTGGGCGCTATGAGGTTCTCTGGGTGGCGCTTGCTCTGACGGTTGCGGCATATGTCGCGGCCGATCGGTTCACTGTCGCGGGAATGGGAGAGGATTTCTCCAAGAACCTGGGTCTTGACTACCGCAAGGTCGTCACCCTCGGCCTAGTGATCGTCTCCATGGTCACGGCATCCGTGGTCGTGACCGCCGGCATCCTTCCGTTTATCGGCCTCATCGTTCCAAACCTGGTGAGCATGGCCATGGGCGACCGCCTGCGCCATACCCTGCCGTGGATCGCCCTGAGCGGCGCAGCGCTCGTGCTCGTATGCGACACCATCGGCCGCATCATCAACGCACCCTACGAGATCCCCGTCGGTTCCGTCCTGGGGATCATCGGAAGCATCTTCTTCCTCGGCATGCTGTTTCGGAGACGGTACCGTGATGCCTGAGAACACGCGCAATCCGAACCTCGTCCTGCTGGTTATCGCGGCGTTTGCGGCCACGGCAATCGTCGCCTTCATGACGATCGGCGCAAGGGGCAACTGGAGCTTCGTCCTGCCCTTCCGGGGCACTAAGCTCGTGTCCCTGGTCCTCGTGGGCTACGCCATCGCCGTCTCAACCGTCCTCTTCCAGACAATCACCAACAACCGCATCCTGACCCCTGCGATCATGGGCTTCGACTGGCTCTACATGCTCCTGCAGACACTGTTCGTGTTCGGGCTGGGAGCCGCGGCCACCTCCGCAATCGATGCCCGGCTGATGTTCCTGATTGAAGTCGGTACAATGCTGGTGTTTTCGCTGGTGTTGTACCGCTTCCTCTTTTCGGACAAGGTCCGGGACCTTCACCTGCTCCTGCTGATCGGTGTGGTATTTGGCACCTTGTTCCGGAGCGTCTCGGGCTTCCTGCAGCGCCTGATCGATCCGAACGATTTCGTCGTTCTCCAGGACCGCCTGTTCGCAAGCTTCAACACCGTCGATTCCGACCTCCTGCTCATCTCGTCAGTCCTGATCGGGGCGGCCAGCCTGGTCGGGCTTCGCATCTTTCACACATTCGATGTGATGTCGCTGGGGCGCGACACCGCGATTTCTCTAGGCGTGGACCACCAGCGAGTGACATTGATCGTCCTTGCGCTCGTGACCGTACTGGTTTCGGTGTCCGCCGCTCTTGTCGGCCCGGTCACCTTCTTCGGCCTCCTCGTCGCCAACCTCACCTACATCTTGATGCCGACCGGCAAGCATCGGTACGTGCTTCCGGCGGCCATTTTGTTGTCCGTCATCTGTCTCGTCGGCGGCCAGACGATCCTCGAGCGCATCTTCGCCTTCGACACCGCCTTGTCGATCGTCATCGAGTTTGCCGGCGGGCTTTTCTTCATCTTTTACCTTCTCAGGGGCCATGCCCGATGATCGAGATCACCGACATTACGAAAGCCTATGGCAACACAACCGTTGTGGACCATGTCACCGCCCGACTGCCCAAGGGAGGCGTGACCTCCATCATCGGGCCGAACGGAGCCGGCAAGTCGACGCTTCTGTCGATGATTGCCCGGCTGATCCCGAGCGACCGGGGAACAGTGCTGGTCGACGGCCTGGACGTTGCACGCACCTCCGGAGAGGTCCTTGCCCGGCGGCTGTCGATCCTTCGCCAGGACAACCACATGACGGCACGCCTGACCGTCCGCGACCTCGTCGCGTTCGGGCGCTATCCGTACAGCAAGGGACGTACCACCGCGGACGATCAGCTCCACATCACCCGCGCCCTCGGCTATCTCGGGCTTGAGGACCTCGGCGATCGCTTCCTCGACGAACTGTCGGGCGGACAAAGGCAGCGAGCCTTCGTCGCCATGGTGCTGTGCCAGGACACGGACTACATGCTGTTCGACGAGCCGTTGAATAACCTCGACATCCGCCACGCCGTTGGCATGATGAAGCTCCTCGGAAATGCCGCGCGGGATTTCGGCAAGACCGTGGTCGTGGTGCTCCACGACGTCAACTTCGCGTCCTGCTACTCCAACCACATCATCGCCATGCGTGACGGCAAGATCTTCCTCCAGGGCGCCCCGCGCGAGATCATCCGTCCCGATACGCTGGAACAGACATACGGCTGTCCGTTTGAGATACAGGAACTCGCCGGCAATCGTATCGCCGTCTACTACACCTGAGTTCCGCGCAAGCCCCCGCACCAACTCACTCAGCCCAACGGACAAGAGGACATCATGGACGAACAAGAAATCCGCGTCGCGAGCCGGGCCGCCATTCCGACCGAGCACGCGAGCAAGTATCTGCAGCAGCTGTGCAAGCACTTCGCCCACAAGCGCCCGGTCACATTCGATGAGAAGAACGGACAGATCAGCCTGATGACGGGAGACTGCTACCTCAGCGCGGATCACGCGGCGCTCTCCGTACGTGTGGAAGCGGAGGACGCCTCGCATTTGCCGCAGCTTGAGGATGTCGTCGTGCGCCACCTTGCTCGTTTCGCGTTCCGCGAGGAACTGCAGGTGGAGTGGACGCGGGGTTGATGCCGGCTGATCGCTAAGCAGGGTCCAATTGAGAAAGGCTCTGCCGCATCGCTGCGGCAGAGCCTTTCTTAGCTTAGGCAATGGACAGGCCCGTCCCTGCCTGCGTGGACGTGGTCGGACAGCGGGCCGACCTAGAAGGTCTTGGTAAGGCTCAGCCAGAACCGCCTACCCTCAACGAGGGTGTTAAAGTCCGTTTGCTCGATCTCCTTGTCGAAGAGGTTGTAAACGGCAGCATTCATCGTGAAGCCCTCGCCCACATCGTATTTGGCGCCGATATCGAATGTAGCATAGGCATCGTACCTGCGGCCCGGCTGGCCATTGATCGTTACCGGATCGCCATTGGTACCGATACGTGCACCTGCGGCAATTTCTTCACCGTGGTAATTGCCGGACACCCAGGCCTCCAGTCCCTCGACGGGGGTGACCCAGTCGAGCCTGACATTCGCCATGTGCTCCGGCGTCCGTGCAAGCGGGAAACCGGCAAAGTCGCCCGTCTGCTGCTCCGAATGAGTATACGTGTAGCTACCGCGGAAGGTGAGATCCGGGGTTGCGTACCACGTAGCCGTCAGCTCGACGCCCTGGATGACGGCATCATCGATGTTGTAGCTGTACCAGAGCCGGTAGTTCGGATCCTCCGACCAGCGCACTGGCGTGCCATTGCTGTCGAGCACCAGCGCATTACTGATCTTGTCCTTGAAGTCCGTGTAGAAGTAGGTCCCGCCAAGAACGAAGTCTCCGTGCTCCCAAACTGCCCCCGCTTCGTAGCTCGTACTGGTTTCGGCCTCCAGATCGGGATCGCCGATGATCACGCCACATGTGCCATTCGGACCATAGGAGCATCCGCCACCGCCGGTCGTCATCGCGTATCCGGGAGCAATCTGACGGATGTCGGGTGCGCGGAAGCCGGTGGAGACGCCGCCCTTGATGGTCAATTCCTCGGTAGCATTCCAGACGCCGTAGATTCGAGGCGTGATGTTCTCGCCGTAGACCTCGTGATGATTGAGACGCACGCCTGCCGTCAGCGCGAAATCGTCGGTGATCTTCCACTCGTCTTCTGCGAAGAGCGCCCACTGCTCGACGCTAAAGGTCTCGGTGACGCCGGTGCGACGTCCGGGGTTTTGGTCGGAAAGACGGCCCTCCAAGTACTGCCCGCCGGTGATCATAGTATGCTCCCCGATAAAATCGAAAGGAGTGGTGAATTTGCCGTCGATGACGGTGTTGCGAATCTCCGGTGCGCGCGGATTGCGCACATACCTGTCCGTCGCAGGATCGTAGTTGTAGATGGTGCGTTGGCCCCACTCCTGCTGAATGGAGAATTCGGAGGTCGTCGGTCCCCAACGGCCGGTGTGGGAGAGAGACCAGTGATCGCGGTCGTGGTGAGGTTCCGTTCCGTCGTCGCTTGCTTCCAAAGTATTGTCGGGCGTCGCGTATCTTTCGATGCGGCTGAGCCCGCCTTGGAGGTAGATGTCGTGGTCCTCGTTCGGCGTCAACGTCAGTCGGCCGGTGAGGTCGCCTTCCTTCGCGCCGGTGATGCCGCTGAGAAGATCGTCTTCGCCTCGCCTGTAGCCGCGTCCCCAGATCTGGAGGCCCAACGTGTCCTTCAGGATTGGCCCATTGGCATAGAAGGAAACCTGACCGCTATTACCGAACCTGCTGTGTTGTTGCAGCGTGGCTTCCGTTGTGACGCTGCCTGACCAGACATCGGAAACTTTCCGCGTGATGATGTTGATCACGCCGCCCATCGCGTCCGAGCCGTAGAGGGAAGACATCGGTCCGCGCACAATCTCGATGCGCTCGATCGCAGCAGCCGGCGGTATGAAGCTCTGCTCGAAGCCGGAGCTACCGTTAGGTCGGGCATCGCGCGTAGTTTGCCGCTTACCATCGACGAGGATCAGCGTGTAGGTACCGGGAAGGCCTCGAATATAGATGTCCTTCTCGTTTGCAACACCCGTGACGGCAACTCCCTGCACCTCCCGAAGCGCATCTGTCAGGTCCCGAAAAGCACCCTTTGCCAGCTCTTCGCGCGTCACAACCGTTATGCTGGCAGGCGCATCCTTGACGTTCTGCTCGAAGCCGGATGCCGTCACCACGATCGTTTCAAGAGCCGTTCCCTCGTCCGTCTCCTGCGCCGATGCGTACCCAGCCACGCCCGCAATCGTGCCGGCAAGAAGAGTTAGAACCAATGCTCTTGCTCTAGCTCTGCCCCTGCACCTTACCCGCTTTGAATCCACCGATTGGGCCATCTTCCCCGTCACCACCCTTAAGTTGATAATTGGAGTAGACTTACTAAGGTCGCGTTTGGCGGCAAACAACGGGTCTGTTTTAGAACGTGTCTAAATGCACAAATGAGCAAAGAACCGTTCGCGATGGACGGATTGTTTCGATGACGGCTGTTCTTGAAGGGAGGGGCCGATCCACCTTCTGAACGGCCGTAGTGCCGCCGTTTGCTGCTCAAGCTCGTTCCCTCGGAGGGGCAGCATCTCGACGTAGCGGCCAGGAAAACGTCGATCTCTTTTCCACCTCAAGCTAGCCATCGTGTCTGAATGGAGGAACGACGGCTATCAGGATCAAAACCCAACCTCCGAACGACCGAAACGGGAACACGAAGCCGTCGTTGATGGCCTTCTGCTCAGAGCATGAGCCATTGAGCAACCATTCCGACCAAGGCACCTGTAATGAAGACGGCGAAGGCAGCGACAGGTGGCTGCGCAGTGGAGCCAGTCGGAGGCCGCGGCTCGGATGGCGGCGCTTGCTGCACAACGCCAACAGCGGCGGATGAAGCCTCGTCCTCTTTAACATTAGGTTCAGGCCGCACTCTTTCCGGTGATCCAGTCCTTCGAACCGTTACCTGCTGAACGGTGTTCTCGTCGTACCTGACTGTGAAGGTGACCTCACGTGCCTCCTGCAACTGGACCAAGACCTTCTCGGCAGCAGCAACCTCGTCCTTTGCCTCAACAAGCGAAGTCTGCGTCACAAGATAATACGGCATTCGCTCCCCCTGCTCCGAAACGACCCATGTACTGAGACGGCCGGCTTGTCCATTGCTGGGCTCGTTGACGGAGGGGAGCACGCTTGATCCTAGGTTTCGGGTCAAGGACCGTACGTTGGTGGACGGACGGTGTACCCGATTAAGCTACCGCTTGGCGAATTACCCGCACCTGCTACAAATGCGTATCGAGATGAGGAAAGTCCATGCAGCCGATCAACCTCTTTGATCTTGAGCCAGACGAGCACTACTGGGCCAAAAGAAAAGGTGCGCCAGACGCTGACCTGCAGATCGTGTATATCTCCACGATGTTCGGTTCTGGTCCTGACTTCCTCACCACGGCCGTCTTCAGTTCCGATCAGCATCATGCTCTGGAAGACTTCGTCTACGTTGCGAAGATCGAACGCCCGGTGCTCCAGGAGACCTAGCTAGTGCAGTAACGTCGAACGGCATCATCTCCATCGGCCATCTTGCGAAGCCAACCTCCAGAGGACAGTCCACCTCATGAAGACGCTTCAGCCACTTATCCTCACGGCTCATATCGCAGATACTGACCTCAAGCCGTTCAACGATCTGCGTCAGGCGCACTTCCCGCAGGAGCGGAACTTCCTGCAGGCGCATCTTACGATGTTTCATCGGCTGCCGGGCGAGTACCTAGAACGGGTTTCTGCAACGCTTGAGGAGGTGGCAGAGAAAATAGGGCCCATCTCCGCTCACGTAATTGGCATCCGACATCTTGGCGCCGGCGTCGCATTCACCATCGCCAGCTTAGAGCTTCAACATGTTCATGCTCAGCTGAAGTCAGCGTTCGCGTCTTGGCTGGGCGGACAGGACATGCAGAAGTGGCAGCCGCATATCACCATCCAGAACAAGGTCTCGCGCTCAGAGGCAGACGCACTTCACCGTGCCTTGACGATGGAGTTCAAGCCCCGCGCCATCTCCATCACAGGGTTGGATCTATGGCGCTACATGCATGGGCCATGGCAGCATGAAGCAACGATGTCCTTCCAAGGTGAGACTTGCTCTTGAGCGGAATCGGACTTGAGATCCAGTTTTCGTCTCCAACCTTTCAAAATGCCGGGACGTAGAGCTCCGATCGAATTCCTTATCAACGCCACAAGGCTGAGATTGGGACAGCGGATAGGCGCTCTCCGAACGGCACAGACTTGTCGTGGTCGTACAAGACTATGCCTGAGACGAACCGCTCTTTAGTTGCTTCAGCCAAAATTCGAAGGCCGGAAAAATCGGAGTTTGTGACGGATGCCGACGCTTTGATCTCGATACCGACGATCCTGCCCCGCCTATCTTCGATAACGATATCGACTTCATTCTGCTGCTTGTCACGAAAATGAGAGAACTCAAATCGGGTCTCAGCGGCGCTGGCGAGTTTCAGGACCTCCCCAAAAACAAAAGTCTCTAACAACGCACCAAACTGCCCTCTGTCATGTCGGAGCCGATCAAGCGACAGATCGCGCAGAGATGCGAGAAGACCAGAATCGAGGAAATGAATTTTTGGGGTCTTGGTCAAACGTTTCAGTTTATTTGAAAACCAGGGTTGGACTGTCCGGGCGAGGAAAAGGCTCTCAAATATGCCAACGTATTTCTGCGTAGTGACGTGGTTCATCCCAATAGCAGCGCCGATCCCGGAATAGTTCACGAGTTGTCCCGAATACTCCGCCAAGATACGCAGCAGGCGTGGCATTTGTGCAATTTGTTCAATGTGCGCAACATCGCGAACGTCTCGTTGGATGATCGCCTGGATGTAGTCCTCGTACCAATCCTGTCTGCGGCTCAGGCTTCTACGGCCCAGCGCCTCAGGATATCCACCGGCCAAAACGGCGGCCATTAGATCATCGCCAACGATGGCGTCTCCGCCCTTGGCTTCATTTTGAAAAGCGTCGCGCAGAAAGCTGCCCTCGGCAGTTCTGATCTCACTTTGTGAAAGCGGAAGTAATCGAACCACCTCCATGCGCCCTGCGAGCGAGTCCGCCACGCGCGGCAGTGTCATAAGATTGGCCGAACCGGTCAGAAGAAAGCGTCCCGGACGTTGGTCAGTATCGACGCTCTCCTTAATGGCCAGCAGAAGCTCGGGAGCCCGCTGAATCTCATCGATGACAGCCCGATCTATACGTCTAACAAAGCCAACAGGATCCTGCCGCGCTGCGTCCAGGGTAGTCGCATTATCAAGGGTATAATACTCCACGGCCTGGTTGGCGATCTTCTTCGCCAGCGTCGTCTTTCCGGACTGTCGGGGCCCGGCGATCAGCACCACTCGGGTGTCCGACATGGCGTCGGCTAGCGTTGCTCGACAAGCCTCGGATAATGCGCCACAGCCGTACTCCCTCGATGATCATTCGCAATTGCGCGTATGACCAATTGAAAGTCAAGCAATGACCGTTTGAAACTTCAGTTATGCCCAATTGTAATGAGAAATTATGCGCCTTCAGCATGAAGGATGCCAACGCAAGCCACGAAGACGGCAATCCGGCGTACCAGATTTATGGAACTTGAGCGGCTGCTCGCGAGGCCTTCAATGCGACTTTTATCGGCTCCCCTGCTTCAAGGCGTTCCATGCTCAGATAGTCCAACCAGGTAAAGCAGGCGGCCCCGCGCTTCCTCGACTTGCCCGATGCAACGCAAAAAAGGCCGCTGGCAGCAGCCTGCCGATAAGCGCCCGTCCTTGCAGCGGCCTCCCGGAAGCTCTGAAGGTAAGGTGAAGCGGGGAAGGTCCAAGCGCACAAGAGGAACATGCTCAGCGCTCGAATCTCTCAAGCATCTTCTTCAGTTGTGCGTTCTGAATCTTAAGTCTGCTCGCCAGTTGCCCCCTGAGCACCTTGATCTCCTCGTCGAGGCTCATCGTCTCATCCGAAGGAGTACTGGGCCCTTTAGATACTTGAGCACCACCGACAGCCGGCCGGGTGTTCTTGCTGAGCGCTCTATGCTTGCGCGCCGGACCTTCGGCAGCCGGCTCGACTTCCATAGCATCATGTACAGCGGTGACATCGACGCCGGGTCTGCTATCCGATGGTGAACCGCCGCCTGCTGGTATGCTGGCGGGAGCGCCTTCGGCCGTGTCCTCGGTCTTCGCTCCAGTCTCGTCTACCGCCGCAGTCTCCGCGAAGCCTGCCTCGGATTGATCCTGAGGGAGTAGCTCAACACCTGCGGCTCGATCAGCGTCCTCCAACACCTTCTCTGAAGCCGTCTCGGCAGGGCCGGCAGTTGCCAAGACATCCGGATTGGTGGCTTCCGCCTTTTCGGCGGCTTGTTTACGCTCGCTTCCACGTGACACCAGTCGGCGCAGAAACTTCAATGGAGATGCCATTATTCAACCTCGGATTTCCCAATGGACGCTAGGAGCTCTCCCTGCTCTGGTAGAGGGTTGAGGGGCTGGCCAAGCTGTCAACGCGAGCCGGGAGGTGCGGCTAGGACTGAAGGCGCTCTTGATCAGTCGAGCTTGAGCTTCTTGCGCAGGTCAGCGTTTTCTGCACGTAGCCTTTCAGCCAGCAGCTTACGCAGTCTCTGGTTCTCCTCCTCCAACTGCAGAAGATCTGCCATCTCGTCGCCAGCGGAAGTCGCCTCCAAGGCTGCTGGCTGCTCCTTCTTGGGCGCACGCTTTACTGGCTCGCGCTTGGCGGTTGCCGCCCCACCGAGCGCCTTCGGTTTGCGACCGCGCTTCCTCTGACCAGTGCCGCCATCCATCGCCCCTGCAGTGTCAGCCGCAGCCGTTTCGGGAGAGGCCTTCTTCATGCGCGGTTTGCGCTGCTTCTTCGGCGCAGGCTCCGCTTCAACGGCAGCTGGCGCATCGGCACTGGGAAGCGCATCGACATTGGCCGTAGTATCAGCATTGGAAATCGTGTCGTTCTCGTCAGCCATAGAGATCTCCTGTGTATCTGCGGCAGCTTTCAAGGTCGCAGCCGGCGCTGTCAATGTCGGCAGTATACGAATTGCTTTCGGCGACGATACTTCGACATCGAGTTCATCGACTGCAGAGTTGTCCGAAGGTATCGGCATCACCGACTTCTCCACGTCACGTGCGACGGACTTCAGGTCCAGATCGCCCCAGATGGAGTTCGGCTTCGCATCTGTTTTTCGGCGGCCGGATTTGTACTCGACGGCGAAACTGCGCTGGGTCTTCTTCACTGGGGGCCTTAGTAACCTTGGAGATGTCCGCGAAATGCTGAGCGGCATAAGCAGCCGTGGAAGTAGTAGTTATCTCGCCGACCGTCCAGTCCTGTTCGCAGCATTCGGTCCGTGAGGTCTTCAGACCGAGATTGTTTCGCTTGTTGAAGGTGTCTTCGACACAAAGGGTGACGCACTGAACCAGCCGCCACTTCTGGAAAGCTTCTTCAGTAGCAGCAGCAACCAATTGATATATTTACTTCTTTTGGAACAAGTTGCCAGTCGCGAGGGTTCGTAAAGCCTGTTCAACATCAACGAAAGGACCGTCGCCGTGAACAAGAGAACCCTACCCCTACTGCTTCTGAGTGCTGCATTCCCGCTGGCCGCCTCTGCACAAACGACAGCTCCCGCGGCTGGCGCAAACGACGCAGGGGTGAACCAGACGCAGCAACTGGACGCTAACCAGAACAATGCTCATGGAGGACTGAATGATGCGCGCCCTCTGACGCAGGGTGCTGATGCCGGGATGTCTTCTCAAGGGCCTTTCGTGACAGTGCCGCAGTCGGGCGCATGGCGCGTGAGTGACTTGGACGGCAAGGCGGTCTACGGCGCAGATGGCGAAAATATTGGAACGATCAGCGATGTCCTCGTCAGCCAAGATGGAAGCGTCAATGCCGTCATCGTTGGCGTCGGCGGGTTTCTCGGCCTTGGCCAGAAAGACGTAGCCGTTGATATGGGTGCGCTTGAACTGGGACCAGGTGCGACGCAGGAACAGGCAGATGCGGCCTTGATGGCAAATCCTGGCATCTCGGGCGAAACCACCGGATCGACTGCGCCTGATCCGACTGTGACGCAGGAGCCCGGTCCTTATGGAACAACGACCGGCGCCCCGAACACGACTGCCATGGGCGGTGCCCAAGGAACCAACACGACTGGCACTGGCATGCCAGCCGAAAATACTCCACTGGCCGCCAATAGTTCCAATCCTGTTCGCATCGGCGAGGACGGTATTCCTGACCGGATCATCCTGAATGTGACCCGTGACCAGCTTGAGGACGCTCCCGCATTCGAAGGCATTCGAGCAGAGCAGCGCTGATCAGCCCAGCTTCGTCAAGAAACGGTCTCCGCAGGGTACTGCGGAGACCGGTCCAAACGCCCCATAGTGCCCGAGCGGAAGCACCGCCTGCCGCGTTGTCACAGTTCCAGCCGGGCGGCGCCTCGTCCGGCTATGCGGCCCGACCTTCGGCACCGGCTGTGGCAAGGCCGACGTCCGCACCGGCGGCATCGCCTGCCCGCGGCATGATGAGCAAGGTCGCCCGCGCCTTCACCGGCAAGAGCGCCACGGCCGCCGCCGTCAGCAATGACAGCTGGGAAGAGTTCTTAAGCACGGCCAATCCGCTGAACGCGGAGGAAGGTTGGATCTCTTCCACCTTCCTCCGCGTAGAAGTTGTGTGCCGGGCTTGGTTCTCCCTCAGCCCCTTAGATCATCGCAATGTTGCCGGAGTGGAACGAAGAGGACGCATCGGAAGGAAGCGCTCCAAGCGCCTCCGCCTTGAAGGGATTAGAACCGCTGACCCGCCATTACGTCGTATTCATGGCGGCAGATAACCGGTCCTGGTCAAGAGTTAGCTTAGTTAGATCGTCCATACAGCGGCCAAAAGGAGACAGTCAGCTACTGATTATGCGCAGCAAAAAGCCGACAATAACTTAACTTTGCTTAGCGGCTCGGGATTGGTTGAGAGCGACTAGGCGAGCCAGGATCTCGTCGTCGTCCAAACGGTGTGCGCGCCAATCGTCGCCCCAGCCATAGGCATCCGCCACTGCCGCATCGAGCGCGGCGTGCGTGTTCGCCAGCCATTGCGGGCGAACGTTGTAGAGATTGGTGAGCGTGCGGTTCTTGAGCTCCTTTGCCGCCGCCTCGTCCTTCGGCAGGATCCGATCGGGATAGCCGGGCACCACTTCTGGCTCGCGCATAACAAGGTCCGCGGGGTTGAGCCAGTTTTCGCGCAATTCGTGCAGCCGTGCCGCCGCCGCGGCGATCGCCTGCGCCCGTGGGTCGTCGGCATAGGCCGCTGCGGGAACGTCGGGCGTCAGCCCCTCGGGAAAAGGGAAGGTGTCAAAAGTGGACGTGTGCACGTACTCGGGATCGTTGCCGACGCCGTGCTTGCCTCCGAGTCGGAGCGACCAAACTTCGTGAATACGCGAATGAACTATTCCCATGAACGTTTCATCCTCGCGGCGAAAGACAACCAGGCGGGTGTCTGGTATGACTTGAGGCTCGAGCCAAACAAAGAACCGATGCTTTGAAACTCGTGGTGTTGCCAAATATCGCTTTTGAGCCGTCAATCTAGAGCAGATTCGATTTAGTCCGGGTCATATCCGGCCGCCTCGAAGTAGTGCCGGCATTCCTGCGGGGTGAAGGCGGGGAGGCAGTCGGCGACCGCTGACCAGAGATCTTCAATGGTTCTGGCGGCGGCTTTTCTGAGCAGGGCCTTCAGCTTCGAGAAAGCCATCTCGATGGGGTTGAAGTCTGGCGAGTATGGCGGGAGGAACAGGAGCCGTGCGCCAACCTTCTCGATAGCCTCGCGCACACCGCTGATCTTGTGAGCAGGCAGGTTATCCATGACGACGATGTCGCCGGGCCGAAGCTCGGGTGCGAGAACCTGCTCGGCATAGGCGAGGAAGGCGGGGCCGTTCATCGGCCCATCAAGCAACATCGGTGCCGCCATACCAGATAGCCGCAGGCCTGCGGTAAAGGTGGTCGTCTTCCAATGTCCATGTGGAACGGGTGCCCGGCATCGTTCACCGCATGGCGCTCGCCCTCGCAGCCGCGCCATCTTCGTGGATGCCGCGGTCTCATCGATGAAGATGAGCCTCTCAGGATCGAGATCGAGTTGGCCGTCGAACCAGGCTATGCGGCGGCGCAGGACATCAGGACGCTGCTGCTCTGAGGCGTGTGCCGTTTTTTTTGAACGTAACGCCGCGCCGATCGAGGAACAGCCAGACCGTCGAGGGTGCCGCACGCACGCCGCGCTCGTCGACAAGCCGCTCGCCGATCTCAGCAAGCGTGATGTCCGGAGTCTTCTCGATGAGGCCCAGAATGAAGGCCCCATGCGCATCCAGCTTCGATCGTGACGGTTGGCCCTGCTTGCGCGCTTCCATTTCGCCGGTCTCGCGATAGCGCCGATACCAGGCCCCNGCCGTTGANATCCCGATACGGAAGCGTCGTGCCGCCTCCCGCGTCGAAACCCCATCTTCAATCGCCGCAATAACTCGACCGCGAAGGTCTCCGCTCAAGCTCCTTGTCATCACCATCCTCCTGGCAAAATCACCAAGAGCAGTGAATCAGA
>Ga0065721_10005128_pt1 | contig 28642 bp, 31 predicted proteins | sample Mesricmetagenome_FD_59108 | JGI IMG/M metagenome (GOLD analysis project Ga0065721, IMG submission 59108) | Mesophilic microbial community from rice straw/compost enrichment Sample: eDNA_1 v2 (version 2) | ecosystem: Engineered > Solid waste > Grass > Composting > Bioreactor | place: USA: Davis...
TCGGGCATTGCGGCATAAACCTTTTTTATCAGATCCAGATCAAATACCATATTCTATTTATTTAAAAAGTGATCGAAAAGCAGTGCAAAGGTACCTAAAAATGAGCTGCATTTTTAACAACAGCTTGCACAATTTTATCGAATGTCATAATTTAGAGGCATGAACCGATTCAGGCAGTTTATAGAATGGCAGGCTTTCGGCGTCTGTACAGCCATAGGTGAACGCCTCGGCATTGCCACTTCACGTATCAGAACCTGGTTCATTTATGTTTCTTTCCTCACCATGGGGTCCCCGCTAATTATTTATTTCATTCTTGCCTTTTGGATGAATATGAAAAGGTATATTGCATCGTTGCGCCGCAACCCCCTGAAATATCAATAAGCCTTGACTTTCCTCCTTCCGCTCCCATTTTTTGTACCCGCTGAATAACAGCAGCCCGTTCTCATATGCTTATTAACAAAAACAATGCATGGTGTTCCGCTTCGATTATTCAGATACGGACTATGAGCACTTGCTGCAATTGCTGGCGCAAAAACTGGATGTGCCCGTACAGCGCCAGACATTGCAATTCCCCGAATCAGTAGCAGATGGCCACCTTCGTTTTTTCAAACTGCCCAATGGATTACAGGCCTGCATGGTAGATTGTACCTTTAACCAGGACTGGCATGTGCAACGCCGTAAATCCACGGAAGAAATTTTCACTCTGCACTTCGATGAAATGACCATCAACGGTTCCCTGATCATTACCATTGGCGAAGACAGGATCAAAGAAAAAAGCGCAGCCAAGTCATTGGCCTATATTACCAGTTCCATGTTCGACTGGAGTTATACCGCCACCCGGGGTTGCGTATACAAAGGGTTAAGCGTATTATTTAACAAAGAATGGCTGGTGCAATATGTGAATATGCACCTGGCCGAAGAACTGCTCACCTCCTATATCCAGCTCAAAACAGAAAGCATCAAACTCGAACCGCTGAATGCACGCTACCGGCGATGGATAAAAACCATGTGTCAGGTAGATGATGACAACCCGTTGCAATTGCTCATCATTCAAAACCGCATCATGTTGATGATTGAAATGTTCTTCACCAATATACTGGCCAAAATGCGTAATCCCGATTTCAGGATCCCCCTGTCGCAGGAAGATATCGACCGGGTGATGAATATTGAACGGTTGCTCACAAAAAACGTTTTTCAGCCACCCCCCTCCATCCAGCAACTGGCCCGAATTGCGGCCGTAAGTGAATCGAAGCTTAAAAAAGATTTCAAAACCGTATATGGTTTACCCATCTATGAATACTTCCAGAAAACACGTATGCATGCCGCCCAGGACCGCCTGCTTACCGGTAAATACTCCGTAAAGGAAGTGGCCATGGAATTGGGTTACAGCAACCTCAGCAATTTTACCATCGCCTTCAAAAAAGAGTTTGGCATACTTCCCAGCCAACTGCTATCCGGCAAAAGACCAAATGAATAAAGAAATGTTAAAATAGGTTAGTTGCTTGAATCCAAACACTTTGCAGCTATTGTTATGACTATTTTAGATATGTCTTCGTAAAATTCCGGTATAGTTTTACGGGTATTGCTTACCCTTATTAACCACCCCCGTTTTTAAATCCAATGTTTATTGTGAAAAAAGTTATTGTAATTTTTTGCAATGGCGTAATCTTTGAAAAACAGTGTATTAAGGCTCCTGAGGGAGCTTTTTTTATGATATAGTGCGCCGTCTGGTACACTTTTGGATTATTTCATATACAAATAATTCACGCTATGAAATCCAACTGTTTATTGGCTCTGCTGGTTGCGGGTGCTATTTTTTCGGGTCTTACTGCCTGTTCCGAAAAATCCACCGGCGATAAAGCCCAACTGGCCATCCGCCTTACCGACGATCCCGCCGATTACGACGCAGTCAACATCGATATCCGCGATGTACAGATCAACGTTACCGGCGACGATGAGAAGGGCTGGCAATCGCTGGCCGGCGTACATACAGGCGTTTACAACCTGCTTGACCTGGTGAACGACCAGGACACCCTGCTGGTACAAGCCGATATCCCTACCGGCCGCCTGCACCAGATCAGGCTGGTCCTTGGTCCCAACAATTCCATTGTAGCCAATGGTATTGAATTGCCTCTGGAAACGCCCGGTGCCCAGCAAAGCGGTCTTAAACTGAATGTACAGCAAGATGTGAGTGGGGGCATTCTTTACACCATCCTGCTCGATTTCGATGCCGGTAAATCGGTGGTAAAAACAGGTAATGGCAAGTATATTTTAAAGCCGGTGATACGCACCCTGCTTTCAGCAGCCGGCGGCAGCATAAAAGGAGTGGTGCATCCCGCCAGTGTGTTAACCGCCATATATGCCCTCCAGGGAAGCGATACAATCGCCACCACCTTTACGTCCGATAACGGTGGTTACCTGTTGAAAGGTTTACCTGAAGGAACATACGGTTTGCATTACTGGCCCGTTGATACCACCTACCAGCATAGTTTCCAACCTGATATACCCGTTATTGTAGGCAACGTAACCGCAGTGGATACAGTTTTCCTGCAGCAATAAAATATTTCGGCAAGTAAGCATTAAAAAACCCGGCCTGTAGCCGGTTTTTTTTTTATGCGGTGACTGCTTTCCTGATCTTAACCAGTTTCTGTAACAATCCCTCCAGCAAATCGAGACGCAACATGTTGGCGCCATCGCTTTTGGCCACGGCGGGATTGGGATGCGTTTCTATAAATAAACCGTCGGCGCCGGTGGCAATGGCGGCAGCAGCAATGGTGCCTATTAGTTGGGGATTGCCGCCTGTAACACCGCTTGTTTGATTGGGCTGCTGCAGGCTGTGCGTACAGTCCATTACTACGGGTACATCGTGTTCTTTCATCCAGGCGATATTGCGGTAATCCACCACCAGGTCCTGGTAGCCAAAGCTATTGCCCCTTTCGGTGAGCATGACCTTGTTGTTGCCGGTTTTTACAATCTTTTCCACGGCAAATTTCATGGCGGGCCCGCTAACAAACTGGCCCTTTTTTACATTCACAATTTTGCCGGTTTGGGCAGCGGCCACCAGCAGGTCGGTCTGGCGGCATAAAAAGGCGGGTATCTGTAATATATCTGCATATTTGGCGGCCATGGCGGCTTCATCGTGGGCATGAATATCGGTGGTAACGGGCACTTTGAATGCCTGACCGGTCTTTTGCAGCAGTTGCAGCCCGGTTTCATCGCCCAGGCCGGTAAACGAGGAGGCGCTGGTGCGGTTGGCCTTGCGGTACGAAGATTTGAAAACATAGGGAATACCCAGGTTGCGGCAAATGGCGGAAACCTTCTCCCCTACTTCCATCAGCAGTTCTTCGCTTTCCACCACACAGGGCCCGGCAATAAGAAAGAAACTGGAGGCATCGTATTGCTGGTTGGCAAACAGATCGGTGAGCATTTGTTTATTCATGGGGCAAATATACAGGAAGTAGGAGGTAAGAAGTAGGAAGTAACAAGGGCACGATCATACCTGCTTCCTACCTCATTCTTCCTGCTTCCTGTTGCTTCGCAACAAATTTTTCCTTTCTTTTGCTCCCTATTTCAAACTAACTAACGCTAATTAATGATCAGGGAAAAAATACTGGTGATCGGTGCATCGGGTCAAATAGGCGTGGAACTGACGCTGGCCCTTCGCAAGATCTATGGAAACAACAATGTCATTGCTTCGGACCTGCGTGAAGAAAATGAGCTATTGAAAGGAACCGGCCCCTATGTAAGTCTTGACGTCATGAACAAGGAAATGCTGCATGTACAGGTAATCAGGCAAAACGTAACGCAGATCTATCTGCTGGCTGCCATCCTCTCGGCTACCGGTGAAAAGAACCCGGGCCTGGCCTGGAATCTGAATATGCAGGGCCTGCTGAATGTGCTGGAAATAGCCCGCGAAGAACAGATACATAAAGTGTACTGGCCCAGCAGCATTGCCGTTTTCGGCCCCACCTCGCCCAAACAAAACTGCCCCCAGCATACCATCATTGAGCCCAGTACGGTATACGGCATCAGCAAATATGCCGGTGAGTTCTGGTGTAATTATTATCACCAGCGTTTTCATGTAGACGTGCGCAGTTTGCGTTATCCCGGATTGATCTCCTATAAATCGGCGCCCGGCGGCGGCACCACCGATTATGCGGTGGAGATATTCCACGATGCCCTGGAAGAAAAACATTATACCTGCTTCCTGAAAGAAGATACCTACCTGCCCATGATGTATATGCCCGATGCCATCAGAGCCACCATCGAGCTCATGGAAGCCCGGGCCGATAAAATTACCGTTCGCACCTCGTATAATATAGCGGCCATGAGTTTCTCGCCTAAAGAAATTGCCACTTCCATTCAGCAATACATACCCGAATTAACGGTGGATTACCAGCCCGATTACCGGCAGGCCATTGCCGATAGCTGGCCCCAAAGCATCGACGATTCCATAGCCCGCAGGGACTGGGGATGGAAACATGAGTTCGATCTGGCAAAAATGACAAAAGATATGTTGCAGAATCTGCAGCATTGATATTTTTGCTGGTAATATGAAAACACTTATCAGTCTCCTATTGTTAACGACCTTGTCTGCCAGTGCCCAATCAATTTCCAATGGCTGGTGGCGTGCGTCCCTGCAAAGGCAGGATGGCTTTACGATCGATTTTAATATCGAAGTAAAAAACAACACCTGGTACCTGCGCAATGCAGAAGAAAGAATGCCCATCACGGCCATTCGGCATCAAGGTGATTCCCTGTTTGTTCAAATGCCGGTTTTCGAGTCGGAATTCAGGTTAAAGAAAGAAGGGAAAAACACCCTGCGTGGCATCTGGATCAAGGGTACTTCCCGCGCCACCCAGGTAATGCCTGTGGTGTTTGTGCACAACCAGCCGCAACGCTTTCCGCAGGCCAAAGGAAAAGCCCGATACAATATCAGCGGCCGCTGGGCGGCTACATTTGGTGATGAGGACGCCATTACCGAATTCAAACAAAAAGGCAACCGGCTTTCCGGCACGGTTATAACCCCCACCGGCGATTACCGCTACCTGGAAGGAGTGGTGCATCAGGACACCCTGCTGCTTTCTACCTTCGACGGCAGCCATGCCTATTATTTCAGGGGCGTTATTAAAGATTCCACCATCCACGATGGTCTGTTTATTTCAGGTCCTGTGTATCGGGAACAGTGGACAGCCGTCAAAAATGAGCAGGCTACTCTGCCCGATACCATCGCCGCCGCCTATATGAAACCCGGTGAAGAGCGACTTAATTTTCGTTTTCCCGACCTGGACAGCAATATGGTGAGCATTCACGACGAACGTTTTCGCAACAAAGTAGTGGTGATACAACTCATGGGCAGCTGGTGCCCCAACTGTATGGACGAAACGGCTTTCCTGAGCGAATACTATAATGCCAACAAACAGCGCGGGGTAGAAATGATAGCGCTGGCTTATGAATACAGCACCGATTTTCAACGGTCGAAAAAAAGCCTCAGCAAGTTTCGAAGCCATTTCAATATACAATATCCCATACTCATTACCGGGGTGCGTGCAGGCGATAGTTTACGTACCGAAAAAACATTGCCGCAAATGACGCGCATAAAAATGTTCCCCACCACCCTCTTCATTGGTCGCGATGGCAAGGTAAAAAAAATAGATACAGGGTTCAAAGGGCCCGGTACCGGAGAGCATTACGAAGCCTATAAAAAAGAGTTTTACGCCACGATGGATGAACTGCTGAAACAGCCATCATAAAGGACGTATCCAGATATTGCGGAAGCTGTTGGGATTGTTATGGTCCTGCAAACGAAGCGGCTCCTTATCGCCATGTTTTTCGTAAACAGGCGTACCGATATATTCTGTACCGCCCCAAATGGCCATATTGTTTTGCACCAGCACCCCATTGTGAAATACCGTAATGCGTGCCTGTGATTTCAGGGTACCATCTTCAGCAAAACGCGGAGCGGTAAATATCACATCATAGCTTTGCCATTCGCCGGGACCACGGCTGGCATTTACCAGTGGCGGCAATTGTTTGTAAATGCTGCCGGCCTGTCCGTTGCTATAAGTTCGGTTATTATAACTGTCAAGCACCTGCAATTCGTAGCGGCCCATAAAAAAGATACCACTATTGCCGCGTCCCTGGCTTTCGCCTTCTACTTTGGCAGGCGTTTTCCATTCAATATGCAACTGACAATCGCCAAAACCCTGTTTGGTATGTATTTCGCCGGTGCCGGGCACGATGGTGAGTGCGCCGTTTTCTACCTTCCACTTAATGGGACCATTGTCCCGGCCAGCCCAGGCATCGGTATTTTTTCCGTCGAATAATACAATGGCGTCTGATGGTGGATCGGCATCGGTTTTTCCAGGCGTTACCACTCTTACCTGGGGCTCCCAGTATTCGGTTAATTTGGAATCGCCCTGGCGGGGTGCCTTTTGGGCGTTGGCAGTAAATGCACCAACAAACAGCAAGCCGGCAAACAAAAAACGTTGGATCATGTGATATCGTTTTTGAAGGAATAGGGCAGTAAGTTAAAGGAATTGCATGAATTTAGCAGCCTGCTCATTCAAAAATGAGGCATCAGCGTTGAATGGTAAAACCCAGGAATGCATGCGGCGCCTGCTTTTCTACCCTTACTTCTTTTACCTGGGCTCTGGGCGGACCTTGTTTGCACCAGGCCACCAATGCATTTAATTGTTGCGGCGTACCGGAGGCCATGATTTCCACATCGCCATTGGGCAGGTTTTTCACCGTGCCGGTGATACCCAGCTCCAATGCTTTTTCTTTTGTGCTTTGCCGGTAAAATACACCCTGTACTTTACCGGTAACGGTTATCAAGCATGTTTCCTGCATGTGTTACGTGGTTTTGTACGTGGGCTGATGACGAACAGGAAAATTCACCGAATTGGCTATAAAACAAAGTTCATTGGCTTTGGCATGCAGGGCATCAGCCTTTGCAATCATCGATGCCTCTTTCAATGTGATCACGGGATGCAGGGTCACCTCGGTAAATCGTCCGGCGCCACTGGCTGTTTCTTCCATAACCCCGGTGGCCTCATCGGTATAAGCGGTTACCACAACGCCTACGGTAGTACACAAATGCAGGAACCACAACATATGACAGGTAGATAAGGAAGCTACCAGCAATTCTTCGGGATTGTACCGCCCCGGATCGCCGCGGAATGCGGGATCGGAAGATCCGGGAATGGCCATTTTATGGGCCGATTGAATGCTATGATTGCGATCGTAGCTTTGATAATTCGTGGTGCCTTCGCCGCGGTTACCCGTCCAGGTAATTTTTAGTTTATAGTGATGAATGGCCATAGTTTACTGTCCCTTTTGATATACCCGTACATAATCCACTTCCATACGAACGGGATAAATGGTGCTGTCTATCCCCTGCTGTGCGCCCCAGTTGCCGCCTACCGCAATATTCAACAACAAATGCATGGGGTTGTCAAAAGGCCAGGCGGCATAACCGCTGCGTTCGTTGTTGAATGTAAAGAAGGTAGTGCTGTCTACCGCTATCCGCACCTGATTGGCATTCCAGGTTACCGAATACACATGAAAATTCTCCGAGCAGTCGGGTACCAGGGTGGTAGCCGTTTTTTGCGTACCTATCACATGGTTGTATTTTTTGGTATGCACCGATCCGTGTATGCGGCCCTGGTCAAAACCCACATGTTCCATGATATCTATCTCTCCGTCATCGGGCCAATTAAGCGGCGTGGTGGAGGCCAGCATCCAGATGGCCGGCCAGGTACCCCGTCCTTTGGGCAATCGGGCGCGCACTTCAATGCGCCCATACTTCCAATCGCCCTTGCCTTTGGTAACCAGGCGGGCCGATGTATACTGGCTGTTGTGGTAATTTTCCTTACGTGCTTCTATAATAAGAAGGCCGTTTTCTACATGGGCATTGTCCCAGCGCCGGTCGGTATAATATTGCAGCTCGTTATTACCCCATCCATGACCACCCACATCGTAACTCCATTTGGTGGTGTCGGGCAGTCCTGTATAATCAAATTCATCTGCCCATACCAGTTTCAGCGGTGGGGCCGGCGGTCTTTCACTGGTGGTAAGCCAGGTCATAAACAGTAATAACATCAGCACGGCAAATCGTTGTACACGAGAACGGTTGGGCATCTTTCAGGAATTTGATCAACAAGTGTCTAAGTTACGCATTATTAAACAGATAGCATGACTATAAAAACCATACCCCACAACAGGGGAAAAAAAATTTTGCTGTAATGCCTGAAGTAGTATTTTTGCGGCTCAATTATGACATTGTTCACTTACACACATCATCATCATCCCACTTACCCCAACAGGTAGGCCGGTGGTGCTTTGTGTAGTGCCAGATATTAATAAGGGCTTACCGAAAGGTAGGCCCTTCTCTTTTTTAATACCGGGTACACCTTAAAACAAGTAGAATGAAACTTAGAATCGCCATTCAAAAATCGGGTCGTTTGTATGAAGATTCCGTTAAGTTACTGAAGGAATGCGGCATTGACCTGCGCAATGTAAAAGACCGGCTTAAGACCGAAGCAGACAATTTCCCCCTGGAAATATTCTTTTTGCGGGACGACGATATTCCGCAATATGTGGAAGATGGTGTAGCCGATATAGGTATCGTAGGTGAGAACGTATTATATGAGAAAAACAAACAAGCCGCCATTGTAGAGAAGCTGGGTTTTGGCAAATGCCGTTTATCGGTGGCGGTATTGCGTACCGAACAATATGGCGGCGTACAATCGCTGCAGGGCAAACGCATTGCCACCAGTTATCCCTTCCTGGTAAATCAATACCTGGCCAAAAACAATGTACAGGCCGAAATACACGAGATCAGCGGTTCGGTTGAAATTGCGCCGGGCATTGGTTTGGCCGATGTGGTGGCCGACCTGGTAAGCAGCGGCTCTACCCTGCTGATGAATGGTTTGAAGGAAGTGGAAGTGATCCTGCAATCGCAGGCCGTGCTGATACGCAACAACCATTTGAATGAAGCGCAGTTAAAGTTATTGGATAAATTGTTGTTCCGTATCCGGTCGGTGAAAAAAGCCAGGCGGAATAAATATGTGTTGCTGAATGCGCCCAATGATAAATTAAAAGAGATCATTGCCTTGTTGCCCGGGATGAAGAGCCCCACGGTATTGCCGCTGGCAGAGAGTGGGTGGAGTAGTGTACATAGTGTGTTGAGTGAGGATACTTTTTGGGATATTATTGAGCAGTTGCGGGATGCCGGGGCGCAGGGGATATTGGTGGTGCCTATTGAAAAAATGATTGTGTAAAACGTACGCCGGGCAATTTCACCGCCTTCGGCGGTGAGATTGCCCGCAGGAAATAAAAAAAGATTATGCGGAACTACAAACTACCTTCCAGGAATGAATGGCCGGCTATCTTACAACGCCCGGTAATGAACGTTGCAGCGTTGGAAGCCACGGTAAAACCTATCTTGCAGGAAGTGCGCGCCAACGGCGATGCCGCCTTAAAAAAATTCACCCAACAATTCGACAAAACCACCGTCGAAAACCTCCTGGTTTCCGAAGAAGAATTCGCCAATGCACAGGCAACTTTAGATGCTTCGCTAAAAGCCGCCATGCTCTCCGCCAAAGTCAACATTGAAACCTTTCACAAATCCCAACTCACCCAACCCCAGGTCATCGAAACCATGCCCGGCGTGCAATGCTGGCGCAAAAACGTGGCCATTGAAAAAGTAGGGTTGTATATACCCGGTGGCACCGCCCCCCTTTTCTCCACCATACTTATGCTGGGCGTACCCGCCAAACTGGCCGGCTGCCAGGAAATCGTACTCTGTTCGCCACCACCCCATCACCCCGCCATACTATTTGCCGCCAAAGCGGTAGGCATCACCAAAGTATTCAAGGTGGGCGGCGTACAGGCCATCGGCGCCATGGCTTATGGCACCGAAAGCATTCCGGCGGTATCGAAAATATTCGGTCCAGGCAACCAGTATGTTACCTGCGCCAAACAAATGGTACAGCAGCAGGGTATTGCCATCGATATGCCCGCCGGCCCCAGCGAAGTAGCGGTGTATGCCGATGAAAGCGCCCACCCCGCCTTTGTAGCCGCCGACCTGTTGAGCCAGGCCGAACATGGCGCCGACAGTCAGGTGCTGTTGGTAAGCTGCCATGCCGGCGTTATACAGGCGGTTGAACAGGAGATCAACAAACAGGTTGCACAATTGCCGCGAAAAGATATCGCCTTACAAGCGCTGGAAAACAGCAAACTCATTTTGCTGAACAATGAAGAAGAAGCCATCGACCTGTTGAATGAATACGCAGCCGAGCACCTGATACTTAGTTGCGATCACGCAGCCGCCCTGGCCGAAAAAGTGATCAATGCCGGTTCGGTTTTCCTGGGTCATTACTCGCCCGAAAGTGTGGGCGATTATGCCAGCGGCACCAACCATACCCTGCCCACCAATGGCTATGCCAAAGCCTACAGCGGGGTAAGCATCGATAGCTTTGTGAAAAAGATCACCTTTCAGCAGCTCACGCCTGAAGGACTTAAAAATATCAGTAAAACGGTGATGGCCATGGCCACAGCCGAAGGACTGGAAGCGCATGCCACCGCCGTTCGCATTCGCTTGTAAAAACCGTTTGAAACAATTTAATAATTGCGCTCATCATGTTCGATATAAATAACCTGTTGCGGTTGAATATCAAAAAGCTGGTTCCCTACTCTTCGGCCCGAGATGAATTCAAAGGCGAAGCCAGTGTATTTCTCGATGCCAATGAAAACAGTTTTGGCTCGCCGCTCACCAAATGGTATAACCGCTATCCCGATCCCCTGCAACTGAAAGTAAAAGAAAAACTGTCGCCGGTAAAAGGAGTTCCGGTTGAAAATATATTCCTGGGCAATGGCAGCGATGAATGCATTGATGTACTCATGCGCGCCTTTTGCGAACCTGGCAAAGACAATATCATTATTTGTCCGCCTACCTATGGCATGTACGAAGTGAGCGCCCACATCAACGATGTAGCCATCAAAAAAGTGCCATTAACGCCGACCTTTCAGCTCAACCTGCCTGCCATTGAAGACGCCATCGACGACAATACCAAAATGATCTTCCTGTGTTCGCCCAATAACCCAACCGGCAATTCGCTGAACCGGGAAGATGTGGAAATGGTATTGAACAATTATTTTGGCGTGGTGGTGATTGACGAAGCCTATATCAATTTTTCACGCTTCCGTTCATTCACACAGGAGCTGAACGATTATCCCAACCTGGTGGTATTGCAAACCCTTTCCAAAGCCTGGGGGCTGGCCGCATTGCGCATTGGGATGGCCTTTGCTTCGGAAGAGATCATTCATGTGATGAACAAGATCAAACCGCCTTATAATATCAGCCAGGCTTCGCAGGATCTCACCTTGCAGGCGCTGGAAGAGGTAGGCCAGGTAAACGACATGATCAAAGAGATCGTAGCCCAGCGCGAGCAATTGCAACAATCTCTGAGCAGCCTGCCCATAGTACTGAAGATATATCCATCGGATGCTAATTTTCTGCTGGTGCAGGTTACCGATCCCAAATCATTGTACAACTATTTACTCGATAAGGGCATTGTGGTACGCGATCGCAGCAATGTTATTTTATGCGAAGGATGTTTGCGTATTACCGTAGGCACGCCCATGGAAAATGACGCACTAATTAATGCGTTGAAAAGCTGGAACAATCCGGGTTAAATCAGGTAATTTTAAAGCTGTTAAAAAACGCGATATGAGATATTTTTTCCTGTTTATGGTACTGGCCGCAACTACAGCCATGGCCAATGATTCAATAAAAACTACCATAGTCAACGACAGCACCGCCATTACCCTGCCTAAAGGGTTCCGCTCGGTGGTAGTGGCCACCAATTTAGGAAGGGCCAGGCATATTGCCGTAGCCGCTAATGGCGATGTATTTGTAAAACTGGAAAAACTGAAAGACGGCAAGGGCATTTACCGCCTGCACGATACCAACGGCGATGGCCAGGCAGATGATATCAGTGGTTTTGGAAATTATGTGGGCACCGGCATTGCCATCAAAAATGGCTATCTCTATGCCTCCTCCAACTCGGAAGTATACCGTTACCGTATCGACGAACAACAGGGTAAGGTAGAAGAACGATCGGAACAAAAGATCGTGACCGGTTTGGTGGATAAAGGCCAGCACAATGCCAAATCGCTCACCCTGGATAACGACGGACATATCTATGTGAACATAGGAGCGCCCTCCAATCTCTGCCAGGAAAAGGACCGTCAAAAAGGATCACCCGGTATGGACCCCTGTCCTATTCTGGAAACAGCAGGCGGCATATGGCAGTTCAAGGCCGATCAACCCAATCAATCTTACCCGCAGGGCATTCGTTATGCCACCGGTTTACGCAATGCCGTAGGGCTGGACTGGAATACGGAAGTAAACGACCTGTATGTGGTGCAGCATGGCCGCGATATGTTGCATCAATTCTATCCCGAACTGTTTGATGCCAAAGCCGGTGCAGAAAACCCTGCCGAAGAATTGTTCCGCGTAAAAAAAGGTTCCGATTGCGGATGGCCTTATTGTTATTACGACAACGATAAAAAACAAAAACTGCTGAATCCCGAGTACGGCGGCGACCGCAACAAGGAAGACCGTTGTGCCGACAAAGTAAAATCGCTGGTGCAATTTCCCGGTCACCTGGCGCCCAATGCCCTGTTGTTTTATACAGGCAACCAGTTTCCCGAGCGGTATAAAAACGGCGCTTTTATAGCCTTTCATGGTTCCTGGAACCGCGCACCTGAACCTCAGGCCGGTTATTTTGTAGTGTTTGTCCCTTTTAAGAATGGTATGCCCACTGGTAAATGGGAAGTGTTTGCCGATGGTTTTGCCAAAGCCACCGGCTTTACGTCTACCGCCAAAGCCAAATACCGCCCCTGCGGACTGGCGCAAGGCCCCGACGGATCGCTGTATATTTCCGACGACAACAACGGCACCATCTGGAAAGTGTTCTATAACAAATAAAAATTTCAATTCACCATGAAAAGAACGGTATTGGCATTAATAGCTTTGGTAATAGTAGCCAGTTCATTTGTACCCAGGCAATCCGGCTTAAAAGCCGCGATAGAAAGAGGGAAAAAAGTATACGAAGCCAATTGTCTGGCCTGTCACCAGCCCGATGGTACCGGTGTACCCAGCCTGAACCCGCCACTGGTAAAAACCAAATGGGTATTGGGCGATAAAAAACAACTGACCACATGGGTGCTGAAAGGTTCAGAAGGCGGACAGGTAGAGATAGATGGTGAAAAATTTCATAACCCCATGCCGGGCATGGCCACCATGTTAAACGACCAGGAAATTGCCGATGTGCTCACCTATGTGCGCAACAGTTTTGGCAACAAGGCCAGCATGATCACCGCTGCAGAAGTAAAAGCCGTACGCGCAAAAATCAAGTAACTACATCAAATAATGAAAAGAGTTTTATTCATCGACCGCGATGGTACGCTCATCAACGAAGCGCCGCCCACCTATCAGCTGGATTCATTCGACAAACTCACCTTTTATCCGCATATGTTTGAATTTATGGGCCGTATTGCCCGTGAGCTGGATTATGAGCTGGTGATGGTGACCAACCAGGATGGCCTGGGCACCGACTCCTTTCCCGAAGATACCTTCTGGCCCCTGCATAACCTGGTGATGAAAAGCCTGGAAGGCGAGGGCATTCGTTTCAGCAGGGTTTTTATCGACAGGTCGTTCCCGCACGAGAACAAACCCACCCGCAAACCGGGCACCGGTATGCTCACCGAATACATGAACAGCAGCCTGTACGATATAGCCAACAGCTTTGTGATAGGCGACCGCATTACCGATGTGCAACTGGCCAAAAACCTGGGCTGTAAGGCCATTTGGCTGAACCAGGATCCGCAGCTCGGCGGCGGTGAAATAAAAGATACCGTAGACCAGCTGCGTCCGGTGATTGCCCTGGAAACCACCGAATGGAAAAAGATCTATGAATTCCTAAAACTGGGTTTGCGGCAGGTAGTGCACGAACGCAATACCAACGAAACGCAGATAAAAATAGAATTGAATATCGATGGCAGCGGCAAGGCCGCCATCTTTACCGGGCTGGGCTTTTTTGACCATATGCTGGAACAGATTGCCCGCCATGGTAAACTGGATATAACCATACGCGCCAATGGCGACCTGCATATCGATGAACACCACACGATAGAAGATACCGGTATTGCCCTGGGTGAAGCCTTCGCCAAAGCCCTAGCCGATAAACGCGGCATGGAACGCTATGGTTTTGCCCTGCCCATGGATGAGGCCGATGCCAAAGTGCTGATTGATTTTGGCGGCCGCAACTGGATAGTATGGAATGCCGAATTTAAAAGGGAACGCATTGGAGAAATGCCCACCGAAATGTTCTTTCATTTCTTCAAATCATTTTCCGATGCAGCCAAATGCAATCTGAATATCGAATGCCATGGAGATAATGAACATCACAAGATAGAGGCCATATTCAAGGCCTTTGCCAAGGCCATCAGGATGGCGGTAAAAAGAGACCCGCTGAGCAATTATCTGCCTTCTACAAAAGGCGTATTATAAAGGCAGAACAGATTTATTGGCTGCCTTGCGGCGGCCAATACTTCCTGCCAGCCCCAGGCTGTAGAAATAGTGATTACTTACCGTTTCGGTTACAGCTATACGATACTGTGCATTGATGAGCAAATAAGCTTCCTGGAACAGGTTGAACTGCACCCCCACACCGGCCGGTATAAAAGCACCCCAATACGATTTGAATTTCGAAATACCTGTACCAACCTGCAGAAAAGGACTCACCCATTTCTTATTGGAAAACATTTTGCCGCGTACAGACACATCGCCTTCCAATAACAGGTGATCGGAACCAAAATTGGTTCCATCGCGTTTCATACAATCAAGAAAAGCGCCTGTTAAGGAAGCGGAAAAATCATAGTGTTTCGATAAGCCGTAAATATAGTTGACAGCCAATCCCGGCGACATGTCTTTTAACCTGCCGAACTGCCGGTTGCGTAAAACCTGGCGAAGAGAAGAATTGCGTATGTTCCAGGCCGTTTGAAAGTCGTGAAAAAAGAAGCGGATACCCAGTGTAGGAGGCTGTACAGGTTCTTCCTGGCCGTAAGCACCTACCCATCCAAGCAGGATGGCCAGCAGAAATCCTACACTTTTAATCATATAACCGATTAGTTTGAGACCTTGATCAAAAATAACCGGTACTATGTAAATGGTAAAATTAATTATTCCCTTAGCCGCCGGCCAGCAGGGCTTCATCGGGCTTCTTCCTGCCCAGGTATTCGATCTTTACCCGGGCGAGTCCCGCACCAGTAAAACCCAGGGTACGGGCAGCTGCCTTGCTCATATCTATAAGCCGGGGATTGGCGGGATGCATGCGGTCGTTGATCCTGACCACCACGCTTTTTTTATTTTTCATGTTGGTAACCCGTACCCAGCAATTCAGAGGTAATGTATTACAGGCTGCGGTGAGTTTACTTTGAGAGAAGATCTCGTCGGTGCAGGTTTTGCGACCTTCAAATTTATCAGCATAAAAACTCGCTATACCATACTGCACAGTCGATACATTGCGTCGCTTGTTCAAAGCCACACTGTCTTTCCTGGTTTGGGCGGCTGCCGTTGAGCAGGCGCCTACTATCGAAAGCACCACGAATAGCTTTTTCATAGTTTAGAATTTACAGGATTTTATCGGCAAAATATCGTTCATTCAAATACCGGTCTTCACCATAGATATCGTTATAATACCTGATTTTCCCGTCCTTATACTCGCAGGTAAAATACCTGATAAAAATAGGCACTTTATTAAAGCCGGATACTACATGTTTTTCCTTACGTGTCAGCCAGCTACGTAGCGTATCGGGCGGAAACTTCAGCGTGTCATCTCTCACCAAAAAGTCGGCCAATTTCATAAAATCCTTCACTCTTACACAACCATGACTCAATGCCCTGCTCTCTTTGGCAAATAACCAGCGGGCATTGGTATCGTGCAGGTATACGCTGTATTTATTGGCGAAATTGAATTTCAAAACGCCCAGCGAATTATCATCACCCTGCCTTTGTTTGATGATATATGGAAAATTCTTTTTATTTATTCGGCTCCAGTCAATACTATCGGGATTCAGCACATTATCGTTCCTGTCTACTACCATCAGATTTTGTGCCTGCAGGTATCCGGTGCTTTGCTGTATTTTCGGCAACATTTCATTCACGGAAATGCTGTAAGGCACCGTCCATTGCGGATAGGTAATGAAATTGGTCACCACCGAATTCAGCAGAGGCGTCCTGGTTTTCGGTTGACCCACTATCACCCGCGATTCCATCACCACCATATCCGAGTCCACAATTTTCATGCTGAACGATGGAATATTCACCCATATATAAGTAGTGGGCATGGTATCTGGTAACAACTTGTAACGGTCTAATGTGATGGCAATTTGTTTGAACTTTTCCCAGGGTGTATTGTTCAGAGCCCTGGCCGTGGCTTCGTCCCATTTGCCGGTTTGTTTCAATCCCTTCTTTTTCTGGTATTTGCGCAAGGCTATTTTAAAGTCGGTAGTATCCATTTTCACGATGGTGTCCAGAATATTTTCTTCGTATAGGCGGCGCTGCAGGTTTTTGAAAATCTTTATTGAGTCTTTGGCATCGCGGATGGGGTAGCCAACAAACGTGTATTTTTTCAGGGTATCTATCGATTCCAGGAATGCTTTGAGACCGCTTTTCAGCAATTCGTATTGTTCGTGTTTGGGTTCCAGTTCGGTGAGTAGCCCGGTGAGGTTGCCGGATTGCAGTAGCTGGTTGAACAAGGCCAGGTAATCGGCTATTTGCATCGTGTCTTTTCGAAGGGTAACACTGTCGTAAGGCAGGCGGCCTTTTTTCAGGTGGTGGCAAATGGTAAAAAAGGCATCGCTCAGCATCAGTTCGGCCCTCGACCACAGGGCGGCGTCTTTCTGGGCCAGGGTATCGGCGGCCGTTTGGTCGCGTATATGGTGGAGAGCCTTGTAATGATAGTCGGAAGGAAAGAGACCACATTCCATGGCGCGGCCTAAAAAGCTGATGAGTGAATCGCTGGCCGGCAGCCATTTTTCCTGTTTGCACCAGGCCGGCTCGTAATTTCGTTTGATGTATAATTCGTTAATTACCGTATCCTTGCTCAGTACCACCGTATCGTTCAGTTTGCCTTTATTGGCCAGTACAAATTCGAGGGAGGTTTGAATATTCTTGCCAATGCGAACGTCCAGCGCTTCGGGCTGTTCAACAATATCTACTTCTTTGGGTTTAACGGGTTCTTCGGGTTGATCATTACAGGCCAGCATCAGGAGGCATGCCATGCTAAACCAGATGAACAGGCCCAAATTAATGCACTTCTTCATGTTTATTTCCTGTTGTATCTTCAACAGCAATGTACAAAATAGCACTTAACCACTACATTTTCCTGTTGCCTGCATTGATTTTTTTCCACCTGCCGGGTCTGTATGCACAGCGCCTGGATACCAGCGCCTACGGCGTTCCGGTATTGAAGCAAGTAGCTGATTATCATAAACTGGCGAAGACCGATTCCTGTCGGCGCATGGTGGAATTAGGTAGCCTGGCGCCGGGTATTCGCTACGATTTGCGCTATGCCACAGTGAATAACTTCATGCACCGCCAAATGTACCGGCCGGCGCCGCGTGTTACTGATTTGCGGATGCCAGCTGCGCGGGCGTTGGCGGGTGTGCAGAAAGAGTTGAATGCCAAAGGCTATGGTCTTAAGATCTTCGATGCGTACCGGCCTTATTCGGTAACCGTAGACTTTTGGGAGCTGGTAAAGGACGAACGTTATGTGGCCAACCCCACCAAAGGTTCGGGCCATAACCGCGGCCTGGCTGTAGATCTCACCATCATAGAATTATCCACCGGGCGCGAACTGGATATGGGCACCGGATTCGACGATTTTACCGATACCGCGCATCATAGTTTTGAGGCGTTGTCACCGGCGGTATTGCAGAACAGGAAGCTGTTGCGGGAAACGATGGAGCGTTTTGGGTTTACGGCGATCAAAACCGAGTGGTGGCATTATTACTGGGATAACGATCGTGGGTATGAGGTGCTGGATTTGCCGTTTGGGAAGTTGCGGTAGAAATAAATAACAGCCGGCTAACATTATCGAAACTTCTCCGTCTTCTCCTCCCCCGTCACATCGCCCTTACTCCTTATCTGTATCTGCACATTACTGATCCACTCCGCACAACCCCTCTCATACAAAAACACATTCACTGCATGTATTACCTTCATCACTTCCTCATAAGTGCCCTCCAGCACGGTTGAAAAAGCCCCTACCTCATATTTGATCCCGGATTTCTGAATAATCCCAATGGCCTCATCCACCCATTCATATGGATGTTTATCCAATACAATGGGCACAATCTGAATAGAAGCGTTGATGATATAGGAATGCATGCTATGAAATTAAATATTTTCAACCACCACTACCGCATTTACATTAACAGGTCCATACACATGCGGAAACGTATCCGCCACGGTCGGCGACCATTCATACACCAGCTGGCTGCTCAGCTTCTCCGTATCGATAGATAATTTCACCAGGTCATTTTTTCCGGCAAAATACCGCTGCAACACACCGGCTACCTGCCCTTCCTGCGAACAGTGAATAAAACCCTCTTCCTGCAGCGAAGGCGCGGTATACAAACCGCTGGCACGCGCAGCCTCCCATTCGGGCCTTGTGGTAATGTGGTAAATTATGGCCATATTAAAGCACTCGTTTAATACGTTGTTCCAGCAGCAATAAATCGGCCAGCACCATGGCGGTCACGGCCTCGAGCACCACCGGCACCCGAAGCGCAATACAAAGATCATGACGGCCTTTTACCGAAAAAGATTCCACCTCCCCGGTTTCCCAGTTCAGTGTTTGCTGCTCTTTGGGTGTAGACGAAGTAGGTTTTACGGCAATACGAAACACCAGCTCATTGCCATTGGTAATGCCCCCCACAATACCACCGGCATGGTTGGTACGTGTAGTGCCCTGCATATCTTCAATGGCATCGTTATGCTGGCTGCCAAACATACGGGCGGCGGCAAAACCGGTACCGAACTCAATACCGCGAATAGCCGGTATGGCAAATACGGCATGACTAATCAGCGATTCGGCACTGTCAAAAAACGGCTCTCCCAAACCCACAGGCAATCCATTCACCCGACATTCTACTATTCCGCCAATGGAATCCTTGGCGTCAATTGCCTTCTGCAAACCTTTTTCCAGGTCGGCCTCACCACCTATTTCCAGAATGGAAGCTTTTACCTGTATAGAAGAACCCAATAATTTTTTAGCTATCACCCCGGCCGCTACCAAACAAACGGTCAGCCGGCCGCTGAAATGCCCGCCGCCGCGAAAATCCTCATACCCGCCAAATTTCTGGTGCGCCACAAAATCGGCATGACCGGGTCTGGGAACGGCACGCTGCTTTTCATAATCCCCCGAGCGGGTATTCTTATTTTCAAAGAGGATGGTAAGCGGGGCACCGGTGGTCTTGTTATTGAGCACACCACTTTTAAAAATGGGCAAATCATCTTCCTTACGCGGGGTAGTGCCTTTTTGCGTACCGCCCTTACGACGCTCTATATCGGTTAAAAAATCTTCTACGGTCAATGGCAAACCGGCGGGAATGCCGTCTATGTTCAAACCAACACTTTCACCATGACTTTCACCGAAGATGTTTACTCTGAATATGCGACCAAAACTGTTCATACTTAATGATTCACTGTTTGTGTTTTCTGCACCTGCGCACCCAGTGCCTGTATATGCTCGTAAAAATCGGGATAGGATTTTGCGACGGCCTGTGCTTCACCAATCACGGTCTCGCCATCGGCTTTCAGGGCGGCCACGGCACAGGCCATGGCTATACGATGGTCGTGATGCGAATGCACCTGGGCGCCTTTTACACCGGTACCGCCCTTGATCAGCATCAGGTCGTCCTGCAAAGAAATGGCAATACCCATCTTGCCAAATTCTTCCTGCAGGGTAAGCGCGCGGTTGCTTTCTTTGTGCGTGAGGCGGCTTACACCCTCTATTACGGTAGTGCCCTGGCAATAGGCAGCCAGCGCCACCAGGGGCGGGAACAGGTCGGGGCATTCGGTAGCATTGAACTGGAATGCTTTTAATGCAGCCGGACCTATCTCTATCCGCTCATCCTGTATTGATAACCGCGCACCACAGGCAGACAGCGCCTGCAATACAGCGCGGTCGGCTTGTGTAGACTGTACATCCAAACCCTTCACGGTAATACCACCGGCAATTGCGCCGGTCACCAGTAAAAAGGCGGCTCCGCTCCAGTCGCCTTCCACGGTATAGGTTACCGGTTGGGCAGCCTGTGTACCGCTGAAGGAAAATGTTTCATAATTATTGTTCTGCACCTCCCAGCCAAACTGCTTCATCACCTGCAGTGTGAGATCGATATAGGGTTTGCTCTTTAAATTTCTTACGGTAATGGTCACGTCTTTTGCACCGGCGGCTGCATAGGCCATCAGCAAACCGGTTAGAAACTGCGAGCTCAGTGAACCATCAATATCAATATTCTTTGGTTGCAGGGGTCCTTTTACCTTCAAAGGCAAACGGCCTCCATTTGAAACGATCTCTACACCCAGTTGCGGCAGCACTTCATCAAAAAAATCCATGGGTCTGGTGGCGAGGCTGCCTTCCCCATTGATGGTGATCTGCCGGCTGCTCAGCGACACAATGGGTGTGAACATACGAATGCCCAGCCCGCTTTCGCCGCAGCTTACTTCGGTTACATCGGGGTGCACACCGCCACCGCTTACTTTCAGCGATCCGTCGGCCTGTTTTTCAATCACGGCGCCCAGGCCTTTGATCACCCCCAGGGCAGCCTTATCGTCGTTGGAATAACCGGGGTTGCGGATGATGGTAGTAGCCAGGTTCAGTAAAGCGGCAGCGCAACCTCTTTGCATGGAGCTTTTAGAAGCCGGCGCCTGTATCACGCCTTTTATATGGGATGGTTGAATTGTTACGATCATAGTTCTTGAATGATATTTTCCAGCTGGTCCATGGGAATGGATCTCACCACCCCCTTACCTATTTTGTCGAGCAGCACATAGTTCATTTCCTTTTTCTCGCGCTTCTTATCCATCTTCAGCATATCAAATGCTTTTTGTTTGTCGAACTCGGCCAGGGTGGGCAGCCCGTATTGGTCCAATACTTTTATAACACGATGGCTTTCTTTAAAACCGGTGAGTTTTTCCGATATTGCACAGGCGGCGGTCATACCAATGCTGATGGCCTGTCCATGGCTCAGCTCATACATATTCTCGATGGCATGTCCCAGGGTATGGCCGAAGTTCAGCAGGCGGCGTTCGCCTTTTTCAAACTCATCCTGCTGCACCACGTTCGATTTGATCTCGGCATTACGGCGTATCAGTTTTGCCAGTGCAGCCCTGTCTTTTTGATAATAGCCGGGCTTATGCTGCTCCAGCTCTTTGAACATGCGCAGATCTTTGATACAGCTGTGTTTGATGATCTCTGCAAAACCATTGATCCACTCCTGTTTGGGCAGCGATTTCAATAAGCTATAATCATACAGCAAAAACTGCGGCTGGCGAATGGTTCCCACAAGGTTCTTGTACATGTCTACATCTATGCCGTTCTTGCCGCCAATGGCCGCATCTACCATGGCCAGCACGCTGGCAGGCAAAAAGCCACAGCGTATGCCGCGCATGTAAACGGCCGCTACATAACCGGTGATATCGGTTACCACGCCTCCGCCAATACCAATCAGCCAGGTGGTGCGGTCGGCTCCGAATGCAATCAGTTGCTCAATCACAGAATCTACGGTAGCCTGCACCTTGTATTCTTCGCCGGGTTGTAAAGCAATCGTATTCCAGCCTTTGAATTTCTTTTTGTGCGCCTGAAAAATATGTTCGTCGGTGATCAGTACTGCCTGTTCTTTACCCGCCAGTTTTTCCAGGTAGGAAAAATCTGCATCGAAATAAAACTGAACGGCAGCAGATGAAAACTGGTAGCTTTTTTTTTGCATAATGCCTGAGGTCAAAACTGAATATTCCGGAACACCTCCAGCTCACTGTCCAATGTCTTCGTTTTGTGATGCTCCTCCTGTTTATTGATATAATCGATCACCTGTTTTACATTACTGGGGCTTACGGTATAGGCGGCATAATCGTCCTGCCATTCGAAATGCCCCTGCAAAAACCGGCCTTCATTGATCCAGTCGGCCGCATTGGTGCGGATGCTTTTCATGACCTGCGCCAGGTTTTGTGCAGCATGCAGTTGCAGCAGGGCATGCACATGATCCTCCACGCCGTTCACGGCCAGCATCCTGATGCCGTTTTCTTCCCCATGTTTTTTGATATGGGCGAATAAAACGGTGCGCACCGGCTTTGTCAACAACAGGTCCCTGTTCTTTACCTGCCAGATGACATGTATGAACAACAGCAATTTCGGGTTGCTGCTCATAAATTTAGGAATTCATGATCCTGTTCTGGTGATTGATGCTTTCCATATGCACGGCATCAAAATACTTGGTGATGAACTCTTTGCTGAGATCCAGCTTCTCGCCTTTTTTGAAGGCACGTTCAAGAATCTCGTTCCAGCGGTTGGTTTGCAGGATGGTGATGTTATTGTTCTTTTTGTATTCACCAATCTTTTCTGCAATACGCATGCGCTGACTCAGTATCTGCATCAGTTCATCGTCGAGGTGGTTGATCTGCTGGCGCAGTTTTTCCAGGGCGGCATGATATTCTTCAGAATTGATATCTTCTTTACGCCAAACGATCTCGCTCAGCATGCCGGCCAGCTTTTCAGGCGTTACCTGTTGTTTGGCATCGCTCCATGCTTTGTCGGGATCGATGTGGCTTTCAATGATCAAACCGTCCATATCCAGGTCGATGGCTTTTTGGGCCACATCCTGTAAAATATCGCGGCGGCCGCAAATATGCGATGGGTCGTTGATCATGATCATACCAGGATTGCGGCGTTTCATTTCAATGGCCAGGTGCCACATGGGTGCATTCCTGTATTCAGTATTGCCATAGGAGCTGAAACCGCGGTGAATCAAACCAATTTGTTTGATACCAGCCTTGGCCACGCGTTCAACGGCACCTGTCCACAGCTCCAGGTCGGGATTGATGGGGTTCTTGATCAATACGGGTACATCCACACCACGCAGCGCATCGGCTACTTCCTGTACGCTGAAAGGATTTACAGTGGTACGGGCACCTATCCACAACACATCTACTTCAAAGGTCAGGGCATCTTCTACCTGTTTGGCAGTAGCTACTTCCACAGTCACGGGCAAACCGGTGATCTTTTTAGCCTGTTGCATCCAGGGTAATCCCTTGGTGCCAATACCTTCAAAACTACCGGGCCTTGTACGTGGTTTCCATATACCGGCACGCAGCATATCTACTTTACCTGTTTTAGCCAAACGGGTGGCCGTTTCCAGCACCTGCTCTTCTGTTTCGGCGCTGCAGGGCCCGCTGATAACGATCGGGCGCTTGTTCCACACCTGTTGCACCGTTTCTTTCATGGTTGTTGATGTTTGTTGCATATTATTTTTAAGTTGATAAGTTACAAAGTTGATAAGGTGAACAGGAAGATAAGGTGTCACCTCGATCAACCTGTTAACTAACGGCGGCTGTCTGCCTCATTCATTCGTATTCTTCTGCCGCGATAGTTTTTACCATCGATGGCAGATATCATTTTCCGGGCTACGCGTTTATCAATCTCTATCCAGCTGTTCATTTCCTTCATATCGATGCGGCCCAATACATCTTTTTGCAATTCGCTCATATCTAAAATGAACTGCAGGAAGCTGGCTTTGTAAAACCCGTCTTTGGTGCCCAGGTTTACAAACAGCTTTGTATAGTCACCGCCTCTGCCAAATGTGCGGCCGCGGGTATCGCGGTACGACCTCCTGTCGCCGTCCCGGCCACGTGCGACGGATCTGTCGTTCCTGTCGCGGCGGGTTTCACGTACATTCAGGTCTTCGGCGTTCTCGTAATATTTCAAAAAGCGGTCAAATTCCAGGGCGGCCACGCGTTTCAGTATTTCCTCCTTGCTCATGTCGGCAAATTTCTCTTCCAGCATAGGCACATAGGTTTCGTAATCGCCATGGCTGATATCTAATTGCAACAGTTTATCCATAAAATGATAGAACTGTTTGCGGCATACATCCTTGCCGCTGGGTATCTCCAGCTTGTGGAAAGGCGCCTGTACAATGGTTTGTATCTGCCGCATCTTTCCCAGTTCACGCACATGCACAATGCTCATACACACCCCCGTTTTCCCGGCACGGCCTGTACGGCCACTGCGATGCGTATATACTTCCACGTCATCGGGCAATTCGTAATTGATAACGTGGGTAATGCCCTGCACATCTATACCCCTGGCCGCCACATCAGTTGCTATCAAAAGCTGTAATGTTTTGTCGCGAAAATCGCCCATCACCTTATCGCGCTGCACCTGCGTGAGGTCGCCGTGCAGAGCATCTATATCGTATCCTTCGCGCGTCAGTTTCTCGGCTATCTCCTGGGCATCGGCCTTGGTACGGGTAAAGATGATGCCATAAATACCCGGGTTAAAATCGATCAGGCGTTTCAGGGCTTCGTACCGGTGCTGGGCACTGGTTACAAAATACTGGTGATCGATATTCTTGTTGGCCGAATTCACCTTACCCACAGTTACTTCCACCGGTTCCTTCATGTAGCGCTTGCTTACCCGGCGAATTTCGGGCGGCATGGTAGCGCTGAACAGCCAGGTGCTTTCGCGTTTGGGCGTGTTTTGCAGAATGAACTCGATGTCTTCCTGGAAACCCATGTTCAGCATTTCATCAGCCTCATCCAGCACCACGTACTGGATCTGTTCCAGGTCGATGGCTTTACGTTCTATCAGGTCAATCAGCCGGCCGGGAGTAGCCACTACAATCTGTACACCTCTTCTCAGCTCCCTGATTTGTTGACCAATGGGTGTACCGCCATAAACGGCCACCACATACATACCGGGTATAAATTTTTTGAATTGTTCAATTTCATTGACGATCTGTACACACAATTCCCTGGTAGGGCAAACCACCAATGCCTGGGGATGCTTTTGTTGTACATTCACCAGTTGCAACAGGGGTAACCCGAATGCAGCCGTTTTCCCGGTGCCCGTCTGTGCCAATCCCACCAGGTCTTTGGTACCACTCAACAGTACAGGAATTGCCTTTTCCTGTATGGGAGTGGGACTCGTAAATCCTAAAGCATTGGTGGCCTGAATCAGCCTGTCGTCCAATCCCAATGCATCAAATGTTATCATAGTCAGAAAATTTGGCGCAAAGGTACTGTTATTATGGCCGCGGGCCTAAATTTATCTGGTTCAAAGAGCTACCGATATACCGCCCCTAAAGGGGCGCATGCCTGTGTTGTAATGTGCTACCGGTATACCGCCCCTAAAGGGGCGGATGTCTGTGTTGCAATGTGCTACCGGTATAACGCCCCTAAAGGGGCGGCACGCCCGTCCTGCGATGTTCGCGGGTAGAGGGGCTGCCGGCAGCGGGTAGAACACCGGCATGGTGTTACACTATTTCAATATTCTCCTGATCTTATTCGCCTGCTCTATCAACTCCTTCAAATACTCATAATTCTCCTTCTCCAAACAAGCCTTAAACTTCCTCAACTGACTTATATGCTCATTTAACACATCCAGCACATTCTCCCTGTTCTGCTTGAATATAGGCACCCACATGGCCGGGTTACTCTTCGCCAGCCGCACGGTACTCTCAAAACCGCCACCGGCCAGCTCAAATATGGTATCCTCCTCCTTCTCCTTTTCCAGCACGGTATTCGCCAGCGCAAAGGAGGTAATATGCGAAATATGGCTTACATAAGCGGTATGCATATCATGGCTGCCTGCATCCATGTATATCATGTGCATGCCCAATTGCCGGTAAATGTCTTCCATCACGGCCACGGCCTTCGCATCACTCTTTTCCTTTTCACAGATTACGCAGGCGCGGCCGGCAAAAGCGTCACGAACAGCCGCCTCGGGTCCGCTGTACTCGGTACCCCACATAGGGTGGGTAGCCACAAATCGATGGCGCATGGGATGGTCCTTCAGGGCCTCGCACAATGCCTGTTTGGTAGAGCCGGCATCGGCCACAATCTGATGCTCTTTCACCAGGCCCATCACCTCCCGCAATACGGGAATGGTGGCATCTACCGGTATGGCTACATATACCAGATCGCTTTGCTCTACAGCCTCTTTCAAAGGCGCCACCTCATCTACCAGGCCCAGTTCCAGGGCTTTCCTGGCGCTGGCCTCGGTACGGCTTACACCAATCACTTTTTTTACCAGTCCACGGTCTTTTAAAGCCAAACTAAACGAGCCGCTGATCAACCCCACACCTACTATGGTAACGGTATTGAACATACTATTTTGCTTTGATTCGTTTGATACTCTCTTCAAATTTTTCTTCGGGGCTGCACAGGCTCACGCGTATAAATCCATTACCTGCATCGCCAAATATGCCACCGGGGGTAATGAATACACCTGCTTTATACAATACCTCGTCACTCAATTCAAAACCGGTTTTATAGGGGGCAGGAATCTTTGCCCATACAAACATGCCGGCCTGTTTTTTATCGTATTTACATTGCAGCAGGTCAAGTAATTCAAATACTTTTTCCCTTCTTTTGGTATACAGTTTATTCACGTCATTGTACCAGCCAGCGGGCAATTGCAGGGCTTTGGCGGCAGCCAGCTGAACGGGCAGGAACATACCACTGTCCATATTGCTTTTGAATCGCAATACCTCGTCAATGCGTTCTTTGGCCCCGCATAAGGCGCCCACGCGCCAGCCGGCCATATTGTGCGATTTACTGAGCGAGTTCAACTCTATGGCCACTTCTTTGGCACCGGGCACGCCCAGTATGCTCAGGGGTTCGCTGTTCAGTATAAAACTGTATGGGTTGTCGTGGCAAATAAGAATGCCGTGTTTTTTACCAAAGGCCACAATCTTTTCAAACAAAGCCCTGGTGGGCAACTGGCCGGTAGGCATTTGCGGGTAGTTGATCCACATGAGTTTGATACGGCCATGGGCGGCCAGGGCATCCAGCGCGTCAAAATCGGGCGCCCAGTTATTGGCTTCGGTAAGGTAGTAATTGACGCATTCGCCGCCTGCCAGTTTTACGGCGCTTCTGTAAGTTGGATAGCCGGGATTGGGCACCAGCACCTGGTCGCCTGCATCCAGGTAGGTCATGCAAATATGCATGATGCCTTCCTTGCTGCCTATGAGCGGCAGTATCTCGGTATCGGCGTTTAATTCGGCCTGGTACCAGGTTTTGTACCAATTGCTGATGGCCTTACGCAATACCGGGCTGCCCTTATAACTCTGGTAGGCATGCACATTCGGTTTGGCGCTTTCTTCCTGCAGGGTGCGCACTACCTCGGCATGCGGCGGCAGGTCGGGACTGCCTATGCCCAGGTTGATCACGTTCTTTCCCAGATTGTTCAGCTCGTCTATTTCACGCAGCTTTTGCGAGAAGTAGTATTCGCCTATTCCATCCAGCCTTTTCGAAGTTGTTATCATACAATATGTTTAATTGGTCGTCTTACCGTTTTTGTATACGCCGTATATCTTCAGTTCGGCGGTAAAGGGTTTCATTTTTTCAATCACCTCGTTGAATTGCTCAGGCGTATCAAATTCCATATCGGCATGAAAGCTGTATTGCCAGTCGCTGCCGGGAATGGGAAAACTTTGCAGTTTACTAAGGTTGATGCCGCCATCGGCAATACGGGTGAGCACCCTGGCCAGACTGCCGCGTGAATGATCGGTATGAAAATTCACTGATGCCTTGTTGGCGCCTGCTACGGGTTGGGCGCTTGCCAGGGGCTTCAGTATCAGGAAGCGGGTATAATTGTTTTTCATGGTATGAATATTGGGCGCCAGCACTTCCAGGTTGAACAGGTCGGCAGCCAGTTTGCTGGCAATGGCGGCAATATGTTTGCTGCGATGCTGGTGGATATGTTTGGCGCTCAGGGCAGTGTCTTCTGTTTCTACCAGCTTCCAGTTGTATTGGTCCAGGAATTCCAGGCATTGTTGAATGGCCATGGGATGCGAATGCACTTCGCGTATATCTTCCAGCTTTACGCCGGGGTTCACCAGTAATTGCTGTTTAATGGGCAGGTATACTTCACCAACAATGCGCAGGTTGCTTTTTTGAAGAAGATTATAATTGGGGAGAATGCTGCCTGCAATGGAGTTTTCGATGGCCATTACTCCGCCATGGCTTTCTTTTTCGTTGGCGGCTATTTTCACCACTTCACGAAAAGTGGCGCAGGGAATTACTGCTACATTTTTTCCGAAGAACTGCCGGGCGGCTACCTGGTGAAAACTCCCTTCGTAACCCTGAATAGACACCCGGGCTATTTCGCCCTCGCTATCGGATGATTGTTTTCGCTCGTCCATTGTTTGTTGTTTTATACATAAAAAAAGTCCCGGCTTTTTGCCGGGACTTCTTATGTTGATCTTTTTATTTTTCTACTTTGTTGTCAACAAAAGCATTCCCGGCCTACTGGTAAAGTAGAAGTAAAAATAAAAGTAAAAGAAACGG